>Ga0233427_10000871_pt1 | contig 35651 bp, 36 predicted proteins | sample SI_118_April2016_5_FD_179885 | JGI IMG/M metagenome (GOLD analysis project Ga0233427, IMG submission 179885) | Seawater microbial communities from Saanich Inlet, British Columbia, Canada - SI_118_April2016_100_MG | ecosystem: Environmental > Aquatic > Marine > Inlet | place: Canada: British...
AAAAAAAAAAGAAATATCCCAAAAAAAAAAAATATGACTGGATCATGATATCCTCTTTTGATAAGCGAAAAAGACATCTTGAGTTTTTAAACAGTTTAAATAAAAATAATCTAGCTCATTTAAAAGGATGTATAGTTGCACGAGACCCCAATAATAAAAAAAAAAATATTTTTGATTATTTTAAAAAAACGCCATGGAAAATTTTTAATAAAGTTACAAAATTAAGTAAAAAGATGAACTTTGATATTTTTTTAAATATCCATCAAAGTGAAAAGATAGAACTCACTTTAAATAGCAAAATTTTTGTAAATAGTTCCATTTTAGATAGTGGTCCTAGGGCACAGGTTGAAGCAATGCAATTAAATATTCCAGTTTTATCAATGTCCCATATCGGTTCGTCTGATTTAATTGAAAGTAAAAAAAATGGAGAAATTTCAAATAATATTGATGATATGCCAAATAAACTTAAAATAATGTTAGACAATTACGGTCTATATAGTCTAAACACTTTTGAAGATTATTTAAATTCAGATCAATTTATGCCTGACTTAGTTCAAAACATTCAATTCAATTATAAAAAGAAAATTAATGATTAAAAAAGCTTTAATTACAGGTGTCTCTGGGCAAGACGGGGCTTATTTATCAGAATTGTTATTAAATAAAGGCTATCATGTTATTGGTGGTGATAGACGAGCAGCTAGTAATACTTTTTGGAGACTAAAAAAATTAGATATATTAAACGATATTGAAATAGTTAATTTTGATATCTGTGAGGAATCAAACATTTCATATATAATTAAGAGACATAAACCAGATGAAGTTTATAATTTGGCTGCCCAATCATTTGTTGGTTCATCTTTTGATTTACCAATTGTTACATCTGATAGTACTGCGATAGGCACAACAAGATTATTAGAATCAATTAGAAAAAGCTCAAAAAAAATAAAATTTTATCAAGCATCAAGTTCTGAAATGTTTGGAAAAGTTTTGCAATCTCCTCAAAATGAAAAAACACCCTTTTACCCACGAAGCCCATATGCCGTATCAAAGGTTTATTCTCATATGATGACAATAAACTACAGAGAATCTCACAATATGCACTGCAGCAATGGTATTTTATTTAACCATGAGTCTCCTTTGAGAGGTGAAAACTTTGTGACAAGAAAAATTACTCTAGCATTTTCGAGAATCGTTCATGGACTACAAAATTTTTTGGAAATAGGAAATTTAGATGCAAAACGAGATTGGGGATTTGCAGGAGATTATGTAGAAGCAATGTATTTGATGGTACAAAAAAAATTACCAGGAGATTATGTTATATCAACTGGCAAAACATATTCAGTAAGAAATTTTATTGAGAAAGTATGCAAATATTTAAATATTAAAATTATTTGGAGAAATAAGGGTGCGAAAGAGGTTGGAATAAACAAACAAAATAATAAAATAATTGTAAAAGTTAATCCAAAGTTTTATAGACCAGCAGAAGTTGATTATCTATTAGGCAATTCATCTTTAGCAAGAAATAAACTTAAATGGAAGCCAAAACATAATTTTGATGAATTGGTTGAAATGATGATTAAAAATGACATAGATTCATTAAATAAGTAAGTTTAATGAAAGAAGTCTCTTAATTTTATATCTGTAATGGAAAATATAGATAATAAAAAAAAAATACACCTTTTAGGTCTTAATAAACCCTGGAGTCCTGGATGGGATTTTTTTTATTTAAATAAAATTTTGACAAATTCAGGTTTTAATATCTCAAAGTCTAAATTTGCATTAAATTCTAATGTTTATTTACACGATAAATTTTCTTTGAAGAAATCTTTTTATCATTTGCTTAATAACGATGTTTACTTTGACTATTTTCACGGTAACCCATCTGTAAGCCCAGATTTTGAAAATTTATTTAATTATATTGTAAAAAACCAAAAAAAATACAAAAAGATAAGGGTCACAAATGATAGCATTTACGAAATTTTTGCTAAACATGGATTACAAGATAAATTAAAAAAAATATATATCGGGGTAGACAATGAAATTTTTAATGAAATAACGGATGAAGAAAAAATTTTATTAAAGAAAAAAATTAATATTCCTAATGATCATGTTGTAATTGGATCATTTCAAAAAGACGGTTTAGGATGGAATGATGGCCTTAAACCTAAATTAATAAAAGGTCCAGATATTTTTATTGAGACTATTAAATTAATTAAAAAGACTAATTTAAAAATATTTATTCTTCTGTTAGGTCCAGCAAGAGGTTTTGTGAAAAAAGAGCTTGAAAAAATAAATGTAAAATTTACTCATCTTTATGAGAATAATTATTTTAATCTCAAGAGTTATTATAATATTTTAGATTTTTACTTAATTTGTTCTAGAGAGGAAGGTGGACCTAAAGCACTTCTTGAGTCCATGGCTTGCAGGGTTCCAGTTATTTCTACTCCAGTTGGTCAGGCGGTAGAGTTAATAAAAAATCAAGAAAATGGAATAGTTATTAAAAGCTTTTCATCAAAATTATTAGCTGAAGGTACTATAGAATTAATTGAAAATGCACATCTTCAAAAAAAAATTAAGTTTAATGCAAAAAATACTGCTTTAAAAAATGACCATTTAAAACAAAGTTTATTATGGAAAGAATTTTTTCTTAATGATTGATTATTTGAAAAGCATTATGAGAGACATGAAAAATTATCTTTTTCCAAAAAAAAATCCTTTTGGAGAAACAATTTTAGCTTCAAAGGAAGATTATCTTTCAATATTTAATGAAGCAAAAAATATTAAATATGCTGATATAGATAAATTAGAAAATGAAACTGGATTTAAAGTAGAAAAAAATTGGTTAGATGAACTTGCTCTTCATACTCAGGTGGTTATAAAAGAATCTCCTATAAATTATCAACATGGTAGAGTTTTATATTCAAAGTTAAGAAAATATATTCAAAATGATAATATTAAACATATAAATATTCTTGAAGTTGGTACTGCCAGGGGATTTTCATCCATTTGTATGTCAAAAGCTATTAATGATGATGTAAACATAAATGGTAAAATTAATACAATAGATATTATTCCCAACGATCAAAAAATTTATTGGAATTGCATAGATGATTTAGAGTCCAAAAAAACTAGAAAAGAATTATTAAAAAGTTGGCAAAAAGAGTTAAATAATATTAGTTTTTTTACAGGACCAAGTTCATTTGTTTTAAAAAAAATAAGATTTAATAGAATTCACTTTGCTTATATTGATGGAATGCATGATTACTTTAGCACCAAGAAAGAATTTACTTATATTTCTAACAAACAATTAATTGGTGATTTAATAATTTTTGATGATTACTCAAATAGTTTTCCTGGAATTATAAAGTTAATTGATCAAATTAAGAATGATAAAAGCTATGAAATTACTATTATTTCTTCAAGTAAAGATAGGGCTTATGCTATTGCAAAGAAGATAATATGAAAATAGCTATAGAAAAATATCCATTTATTTTAAACGAAAAAATAGGCCCTTATATATTTTTAGAAAGACTTGCATCTGAATTTAAGAAACAAAGAATTAATTTAACCAATAAATTTAATCCTTTGTATGACTTTTGCATTTTTGCTAATACCAATAAATCTCTATTTAACAAACCTTATTTTTTAAGAATTGGCGGGATTTTTTTTGATAACAAAAATACATTAACAGATACATTTCAGGCAAATAAATTAATTTTTGATTCAATTGATAATTCAATTGGTACAATATTTATCAGTGATTTTACGAAGAATTTGGTTAAAAAATTCCATAAAAATTTTAATACCAAAAATATAGTTATAAACAATTCTGTCCCGTTAAATATTTTTTCACCTGATGGAAAAAATTTAAGGGATAAATTAAATATTAACAGTCAAGATTTTGTTATCATTGTATCAGCCGCTTGGAGAAGGCATAAAAGATTAGACGAAATTTTAGAATTATTTTTTAAACTTAAGACTAAAATTAAAAATTTAAAACTTATAATACTTGGTAAATATAATATGAATAAAAAAGATCCAGATATTATACTTGCTGACACTATTTCTCACGATATGCTTCCTCAATGGTATAGAACTGCCAATATATATTTGCACCTTTCTTGGATAGATCAAAACCCAAACACCCTTGTCGAAGCAATTGCATGTGGATTGCCATCTTTATGTACAAATAATGGTGGAACTCGTGAATTGATAGAAAAAACAAATTCAGGAATAGTGAGTTACGTAGATGAAAACTACAATTATCAACTTGTAGACTATTATAATCCACCAAAACCTAATTATGACATACTTATAAAAGATTTTATGGAAATTTATAATAATTATAAAGAATATAAAAATAATATAAACACCGCTCCAATAGATTTGACTGAAGCTGCAAAAAAATATTTAAATTTTTTTGAAAAAAATACTTAATTATAAAAGATGAAGGTTTTAAAGAAAATTGATAAAAGAAATAAAAAAAAACCAGATCTTACTGTTTTATGCTCATATTATAATAATGAAAATACGATAAAAAAATCCTTAAATAGTATTTTTAATCAAACATTAAATAATTTTGAAGTTATTATCTATTCAGATGGCTCTAATGATTTTTCAGATAAAATTGTAAAAAAAATTATAAAAAATAAACGTAACGTCTTATTTTTAAAATCAAATAAAAATCTAGGATTAACAAAATCTCTTAATTATATATTAAAATTTGCAAGGGGGGAGTTTATAGCCAGACATGATACGGATGATATTAGTAAAAAAAATAGATTTAAAAAACAAATTAATTTTTTGAAAAAGAATAGGGATATTCATGTGCTTGGAACTAACGCAATTCATATTTTTAATAAAAGAAAATTTATAAAAATGCCTAAAACTAATTTTTTGATTAAAAAAAAACTCCCACAAGAAAATGTTATTATACATTCTTCTGTAATAATTTTAAAAAAAATTTTGAACAAGTACAAATATAATGAAAAATTTTTAAGATGCCAAGATTATGAACTTTGGCTAAGAGTAAAGGGCTCAATTAATTTTTGTAATTTACAAGAGTATCTGGTTATTAGACAAATAAGAAAAAATCAATTTACTCTCAATGATTTATATTACTCAAGCTTAGCAAGATTTAAGCATATTAATTTTTTTGAAGCATTGATATATGGTTTTAAGGACTTAGCTTATTTTTTAACTAAAAAAATTATTTTTTAAACAACTCCTTCTCTAAATTTCTTTTATAATTTTTAATATTAAAATTTTTTAAAATATTTTTTCTTGCATTTTTTGAAAGTTTAAGCATTTCTTTTTTATCTTTACTTATTTTTAATATTAATTTTTTAAAATCCATTGTATTAGACTTAACTATGTACCCACATTTAATTTTATTTAGTACATAAGCAACATCCCCTACATTTGTACTAATTACAGGTATAGACATGCTCAATGCCTCTAATATAGATAGTGGGAGCGACTCATTTTTTGAAGTACAAATAACTAGATTAAAAAATTTCATAATTTTTTTTGGATCATTAATATTTTTATGCCAATTTATTTTATTTTTTAATTTATTTATTAAAATTAAATTTCTTTTAAAATAATTTTTTTGTGAAGAAAAAAGATTGCCAATTAATGTAAATTTAATTTTTTTATTATTTATATTTTTTACTATATCAATGAAAAGTTCTAGATTTTTATCGGGGTTTATATTTGATATAATTCCAATATTAAACGCTTTTCTTTTTTTTGGGAAATTTTTAAAGTAAAAAGGATTTATCGAAGATCTTAAAATAATTTTTTTTGGATTATTGCTTAAGTAAGAGTAGTAACCTTGAGAACTTTTTGATGCAAAAAATATTTTTTTTACAAAAAAAGATATAAAAAATAATGACATTTTCAAAATAATATTAGATCTAGTATCATGAACATGAAAATAAATTTCTTTTTTCAACATTATTGACAATATAAGACTTTTTAAATTTGAGGTGCCTCCAGCTATGTATACTTTTTTAATATTTTTAAGTGAATTTTTTAATTGTCTAAAATCTTTATAAAAAAATTTTAGATATTTTATAACTGAATATTTTGAGAGATATTGGATATCTATTTCTTTAACTTCTAATTTTTTTATATTTAAAAATTTTGATAGTTTGTTTTTCGAAAATCTAGGGACAAGTAAGAGATATTGATTATTAGTTTTAGTTTTAATGCATTCTTGTAAAAAATATATTATTTGCTTTTGTGGACCGCCTAACCTCATATCTTCCAAAATAATTGCTATTTTACTCATAATATTTTGTTGTATCAGAATTAAATTTATTTAGAGACTATTAATTACAATAAATATTAAAAATGCATAATTTGATATTAATTTTCCATAATCATTACCAAAATAATAATTTGTAAAATTTATAATCTAAATTAATTTATAAACTCTTTTAAAAAAAAGAGGTATAAGAATAAAATCATAATGAAAAAAAAAAATCTTAATTACTGGTGTATCAGGTTTTATCGGATTTCATATGGCAAGACTTTTATTGGAGAAAGATTATAAAGTTTTTGGCATTGATAATTACTCAAAGTCGTATGAATTAAATATAAAAAAATTAAGAACTTCAAAATTAAAAAAGTTTAAAAATTTTAAGTTTTTTAAAAAAGATATTAAAAATATTGACTCAATTCTAAAAAAAATGAAATTTGATTGTATTTTCCATTTAGCTGCTGAGGCAGGTGTTAGAAGATCTATAAGTAAACCCTTGGAATATGTTGAGGAAAATATTTCAAACACAATAAGAGTTTTTGAATTTGCAAAAAAAAACAAAATTAAAAATATTTATTACGCTTCATCTAGCTCAATTTATGGTGACAAGGGTATTTACCCAACAAATGAAAACGTTGCAATAGATCAACCTATTTCAATTTATGGAGTAACTAAAATTTGTACAGAAAGTATTGCGCATTATTATTATAAGATTTTTAAAATAAACTCTGTTGGTTTTAGATATTTTACAGTTTTTGGTCCTTATGGGAGACCAGACATGTCAATATTTATATTTATTAAATCAATACTAAAAAGAAAAAGGATTTATTTAAATAATAATGGAAAAAATTTTAGAGACTTTACTTACATAGATAATATAATTTTATACATGTTTGAAGTATTTATTAAAACTAAAAATAAAAAGAATTTTCATTATGTATTTAATATAGGAGGTGAAAAAACTATTAGCATCAATGCTTTAGTAAAAAAATTGGAAATATTTATAGGATTAAAGGCTATCAAAAAAAATATGCCTAAAATAGATTTAGATCCAGATTTTAGTTTAGCAAATTCAAGAAAAATTAAGAAATTTATTAAAAAATCCTTTAAACATAATTTTGATTATGGATTAAAAGAAACTATTAACTGGATTAAAAATTATATTTAACTTTTTTTATTTATAAAAAAATTGTTAACTACCAAATAATCCATCTCAGTTCTTAAAAAACATTCCAAAGCATTTTCTGGACTCATCACAATTGGTTCATTTTCATTAAAAGAAGTATTAAGTAGTATAGGAACATCTGAAATTTCATAAAATTTTTTTATTAGATTATAAAATTTTTTGTTTTGGTTAGGATTTACAGTTTGAAGTCTTCCTGTGCCATCTATATGTGTGACAGCTGGAATAAGTGATTTTTTATCATCTCTTATTTTTGATACAAAAGACATATAGTTTGAGTTTATCTTATTATCAAACCAATCTAAAACTTTTTCCTCTAAAATAGACGGGGCGAAAGGTCTAAAACTTTCACGTAACTTTATTTTGGAGTTTATTAAATTCTTAATGTTTGGACCTATTGGGCTTGATATGATAGATCTATTTCCAAGAGCTCTTGGTCCAAATTCCATTCTATCTTGAAACCATCCTATAATATTTTCTTTTAATAATTTTTCACAAACTAAGTCGTTAAGATCGTTATCGTTATTTAAAATTTTAAAATCAATTTTGTTTTTATATTTTTCTAAAGTATTAAGAATTTCTTCGTTATTATATTTTTTCCCTAAATATGGATTTTGTAAATTTGTCGTTTTGATCTCTGTATATTTCTTTTTATGTAAATATAAAGCCGCACCTATGCTTCCACCATTGTCGCCTGGGCAAAATGGTACGTATATATTTTTAAAAATTTTAGATTCAGCAAGTTTACCATTTGCTAAAGAGTTTAACGCACAACCTCCTGAAAGGACAAGGTTTTCATTTTTATTTTTGTAAAAATTTATAATTTTGAATAAAGCTTCTTCAAAAATTTTTTGTGCTGAACTAGCTATATCTTTCGCAAAATCTTTGTCATTTGTTTTATAATTTATATTATCATTAAATATTTCATAAATTTTTTTATTTAATAAAAATTTTTGATTTGGTTGTCCCTCAAAATTATAAGAAAAGTTTTTTTTGTGAAATTCAAATAAATCTAAGTTTAATTTATAAAAATCATCATTGACAAAGCAATTTTTTTTTAAAACATCGTAATATTTTGGATTTCCAAAGGCTGATAGACCCATTAATTTATATTCTTCTCCATAATTTTTAAACCCAGCAAGTTGTGTCATGCTCTCATAAAACACTCCTAGTGAATTAGGAAATAACATTTTTTTCTTAATTTTAATTTTTTGATCTAAACATTCAGCGATCACTAAACTTGAAAAATCTCCAAATCCATCTATAGAAATAGCCAAAGAATTTTGAAATTCCGAAGGATAAAATGCTGAAGATATATGGCTAATGTGATGATCTATGAAATTTAATTTTAATTTATTGTTAGTACCAAATTTTTTTTCTAATTTTTTTTTTAAATTAAATTTATTTTTGTATCTTTTAAATATTTCAAGTTTCTTATTTCCAGTAATATAGTTTTTAAAGAAGTAAAAAATTTTATGGCCGACGTTAGATAGTGGATTGGTGTTTATTGCAACATCATCAATCATTGAAAAATCTACACCAGCTTCTTGTAAACAGAAAGAAATTGACTTTTCTGGAAAACCTGCCCAATGTTTTATTCTGTTAAATCTTTCCTCTTCAACAGCTGCAATTAATTTTCCATTAATAATTATACATGCAGATGAATCTGCGTGATTTGAATTTATTCCTAAGATAACTTTATCCATAAAATTTAAAAATGGTATATTTTGTAATTAAAAGTATTAATCTTAAGTTTTATATTATCATCAACACCCACTGAGGAGCATGGGGATTTACTATAAAAACAATAACTTTTTTGAGGGACATAATATAAAAATTTTCCATCTTTTTTAAATGTATTCAAATTAATTTTTTTATTATCTAAGTTTTGAGAGTAAAATTTTGGCCAAGGATAATTTTCAAATTTTGAATCTAAATTACTATATATTCTTACAAATTGTTTTGTTGAAATAATAATCATTGCTAAAAAAATTATCACTGTTGAAATTTTTTTTTGATTAAGTATTTTTTTACCACTTAAATTGTAACTTATAGCTAAAGCAGAAGTTAATGCTATAAAGCTAATTAAATATGAATACCCATATCTAAAAATAGGTGCTTTTAAAAACCATATAATAATGCCTATAAAAATTATTGTTAAAATTGGAAAATATAAAAATAAATTTTGTTGATTTAAAATAACTTTATTTTTTTTCATATTTTTTAAAAAAATTGAAAACACTCCAATCGCTAATATATATGGCACCGTGATTTTGAGAATTATAAGAAAGTGATTTTTAAACCAAAATTTAACCCAATTAAAATTTTCTAAAAATTCATTGTAAGGCAAAATAATATCCTTTTGATTTGACCAATCTTTAGACCAAGCCTCAGAGCCAATAGATACATCATAAACATTTGATATTCCTTCAAAATTTGTCCAAGGTAAATTTAAACATGTAGATGGCATCGGATATATAATGCAACCAGTTGTAAGAATATTTTTCACTATCCACGAAATTAATAATAAAGATAATAGTAAAAACTTAAGACTTATTATATTTTTAAGAATATTTTTATTAATAGATATTAAAGGAATTAATAGAGCAAATATAAGAAAAGTTTTATTTAGAAAAGCAAAAATAGAAAACAATGATATTAAATAAAAAGTTTTATCATCAATTTTCTTAAAAATTTCTAAACTATTTAAGTAAATCAATACAATTATAAAAAATATAAAATGGGCAGGGGCATCATTTCCATACCCACTATATCTATTCATTTTCCAAAATATAAAAATAATTATGAATATAGAGAAGACATTTGAAATAGATAAATCACTTTTTTGATTAATATAAGATAAAAAAACAAAGATAGAGTATATTGCTAATGAGGCTAACGGAACAACAATTCCATTAATTCCAAATACATAATTAAAATGTAAAGCGCTTAAATATTGCATAATTGAAACATGGCCATACCTGTGATGAATATTACTTATTCCAATTATAATTTTATTTTCATTTAAAATATTCACATAGGGAAAATGATACATCCCAGCATCAGGAGTATTAATATTGCTTAATATTATCATTAAAAATACCCCCAAAGTGCTAAAAAAAATAAATTTTAATACAGTTTTTGAAATAATTTTTTTTAAAAAATTTCCATTTGTTAATAATATACTTACTAATAATGTGATTAATATTATGGTATTGGTTTGTTGATTTAATGGTACAAAGAAATTAATAATTAATGCAATAAAACTTAAGGAAATTAGGCCAATTAATGATGTTAAACTTAACTCATAATAAGTGTTTTTGTTTGTGTTTAAAAATTTTGAAAAATTTTTTCCTACCAAGAGATGAAATAGAACTGTTAAAAATGATAGAAGTAATAGGTTAAACATTTTATGAATTTATCAATAATTATACCAGTATATAATGAGGTTAAGACCATTAATCAAATTATCAATAAGGTTTTAGATGTTAAAATTCCTTATAAAGAGATAATAATTGTTGATGATTTTTCATCAGATGGAACCAAAAAAGAATTGGAAAAGTATAAAAATAACAATCTATTCAAAATAATACACCACAATTATAACAAAGGAAAAGGAGCATGTTTAATTTCTGCCTTACCATTAGTCACAGGTGATTATGTTATTATTCAAGATGCAGATCTAGAATATGATCCAAATGATTTTTTAAGCTTTGTTAATCTAGTCGAAGAGAACCCTAAAATTAAAGTGATATATGGATCAAGAGTTCTAAAAAGAAAAAAAATCCAAAAAGGTTTTATGGTAAAATTTAGAATTTTTGCAAATTACGTACTTACAACATTATCTAATCTATTAAATAATCAAAACCTTACCGATGCTCATACCTGCTATAAGTTTATTGACGTTAAAGTGATAAAAGAAATGAAACTATCACATAATGATTTCTCAATTTGTCCAGAAATAACAACTAAATTAAATCGTTTAGATCAAGAAATAATTGAAATTCCAGTAAGTTATAATGGCAGAAATTATTCTGATGGAAAAAAAATCAGATTTAAAGATGCAATAATAGCATTTTACACATTAATTAAGTTTAGATTTTTTTGGAAGCAAATAAACAAAAAATAAATATGTTATTATAGAAATAATTATAGCACTGTAAAAATTATTCAAAATCTTTAATACAAAAATAGGAGTCAAAATTATAAAAAGATTATATATCCATGCCCACTTATTATTATTTGAAATTTTTAAAAGTATATGATGTAAATGCCTATTATCTCCTTCTAATGGAGATTTTCCCTTAAGTAGTCTCTCTAAAATTAATCTTATAGTATCTAGACCAGGAATTAAAAATAGAAAAAGAATTTCATCACAATAGATATTATTAAATTTATTATAACTAAAAATATAAGCAGAACCAACAAAGCAAGTTAAAAAAGCATTTCCAGAATTTCCAAAAAATACTTTATTTTTTAAATTGAAATATAAAAAAACTAATAATGATAAGATTACTACTATAAATATTATAGAAAATGCTTTTATTAAAAACATTAGAGCTACAATCCAAAAGATGATTGTTGATGCATACAATCCATTTACACCATCAATAAAGTTAGAAGAATTATAAAAAATAAATAAACAAAATAATGTAAAGTAAATTGAATAATTATTTAAAAAAATGACAGTATCTATATATTTAAACTTTAAATCATAAATAATTAAGTTTGGTTCAAAGGGATATAAAAAAAGAAATATAAATACGAACCAAACAAATTTTATATTTGGACTTATATTTTTTAAATCATCGTATCTACCTAGAAAAAAATAAAAAAAGGACGATATAAGAATAATAACAATATATTTTTTTGAAAAATAATTCTCTAAGTAGAAAGAAATAATCAATGAAAGTAAAAATGGAATCAAACAAGATAAACCGCCAATATTAGATATCGGATATTTGTGAATTTTTTTTACTTCAGAAGCCGGATTATCAAAAAAATTAAATTTTTCAGATAAATTTTTAGTTTGCATTAATATAACAAGTGATATTGATGATATAACAATTGCAATTAAAATATTAAATAACATTTTTTATGTTTAAAAGTCTTGGGCTAATAATAAGTGATCTTTTCATTTTAAAAAATAAGTTTAATTATCCATACTTATTATCTACATTAGTTTTTTTAATATACTTTAGTATTTTATCAACTGTAATCGGAACTTTTGTACTTAATATGTCTTTAGTTCTATTTTGTATAATTTTTTTAATTTTTTATGCGAAAAATAAAAAAGAAATTGGAATTAGTTTAAATTTCAAGATTTTTTATCTATTAATTATTTTTTTATCTATTAATTCAGTTTTTTCAGATCATTTTTTACATACAGCTAAATCATCACTAAATTTAATTAAAAATGTCATTTTTTTAATTGGTTGTTATTTTATTTTTAAAATGGATAAAAAAATATTTCATAGATTTATTACATTGGTTTTTATTATATTTGCATTTACTGCTTTTGATACAATTCTTCAGTATATAATTGGTAGAGATATATTTGGTTATCCTCAATCCGAGCTTCATTATGGAAGATTATCTGGACCTTTTGGTGATGAATTAATAGTCGGATCATTTTTAAGTAAAATTACCTTTATATCAATTTTATATTTTTTAATAAATTTCAAAAATAAATACTATGATTTATTTTTCTTAATTTTTACTGTCTTGCTTGTACTTATAACAAAAGAAAGATCAGCGAGTTTAATGGTAATTTTTACAAGTATCATTTACATAATTTTTAGAATTGAAAATTTTAAATTAAAAATTATTGTTTTGATTATGACACTTTCGTTAATCAGTTCCTCACTGATGATGGTTCCAGATACTCTTAAAAGATTTCAATTTATGTATAATACTGAAAAAAGTTTTTTTGATACCCAATGGGGCGCACATTTTTTAACGTCTTATGAAATATTTAAAAAAAATCCATTAATAGGTTCTGGTATTAGGACTTATAGATATGAATGTAGTAAGGATTATTTAAAAAAAATTAATTCAAAGGCAGTTGATTTAAGATGTTCCACTCATCCTCATAATTTTTATTTTGAGATATTGTCTGAAACAGGTGGAATAGGATTTTTTTCCTTTTTATTTTTTTTATTACTCGTCTTTAAAAAAATACTATCTTCTTTAAATGAAAAAATTTCACAAAATAAAATATATATTAGTTACTGTTTATTTTTCTTTTTTTTCTGGCCAATAAAAACAACAGGTTCAATATTTGCGAGCTGGAATAGCTATTTTTATATTTTAGCATTAATAGTTATTTTTTATCAAACTAATTTTATAAAGTTTAAAAACAAATGATAAATTATTTTGGTATAGAAATTTTACAGTTTCCACTGACATTTTTAATTTTTGTAAATTTTATTTTAGGAATTTATAACTTAACAATTTTTTTAATAAATAAATTTTCTATAAATATTAAACTTGAAATAAAATTCTTGTTTTTATTTTTAATTTTTGGAGCATTTATCTCATTAGTAAATGGGGTACTTTTTTTAAATTTTTTACTTGCTAAATATATAATATACATTTTCTTTATTTTTTTTTTGATATTAAATTCTTTGTTTTTAAAAAACTTTAAATTTAAAAATATTTTTTTTAAATTAAAAACTTTTGATCAAAAAATTATTTTTATATTTTTATTTTGTTATCTTATTATTTCATCTTTGCCTCTAAGTGACGCTGATTCTTTAAGTTACCATAGCTCTTTCGGGGCTTTTACATTAAAATATGAGTCCTTGGATTGGCTTAAAATAGCAGATCTTATTCATCCAGATTTTTTAGTATCAGGTTTCACAGAAATTTTTAATTTTGTTGGACTTATCTTGTATAGTGAAAATTTTGGCTCATATCTTAACTTTGCGACTTTAATTTTCATAAGTTTGTATTTTTCAATGAAGTTTAAACTTTTTAAAGAAAAAAATTTTATATTACTGTGTATTCTTTCATCTCCAATATTATTACCAATGATTTTTTCACAAAAAATATTTGTGTTACCTTCATTTGTTTTATCTTTAATTTTTTTTTATATTTACAAGAACAAAAATTTTTCCCTAATTGATGAATTAATTATCCTAGCATCATTAATGATAATTTTGTCATTTAAAGTAAGCTTTATGTATCCAGTATGTATAGCTATACTTTATTTGATTTATAAAACTAAAAGATTACTAAAGACAACAATCTTAAGTTTTTTATTATCATTAGTTTTTTTTGCACCAATTATTTTAAAAAATGTGTATTTTCATGGAGATTTAATTCCACCATTTACTGGGCAAATTTTAAATAACAACAGTGAATATTTAAATACTGCTGCAGATTTTTTTAAGAATTATGATCTAAGTTTAAGTCTAAAAAATTTAATATTCCTACCAATATTATTTTTAATACCGCATTATGGTCAAGGTGGAAATTTTTTTCTTAGTATCCCAAATATTGGAAAAATTTTTGGATTACAATTTTATAATTTTATAAATCTTAAAAGAAAAATTGATATAGAAATATTTATTATTTTTTTATTGCTTTTTATATCGGTAATAATTACTAGCAACATAAGTACGAGATGGTTTTTATTTATTTTTTTCTTAACCCAAATTTTTGTATGTCATTTTGAATTCAAAATTAATATTATTTTTAAAAAATTAATTTATTTTCAAACGGTAATATTTGGACTTTTTTTAGTAGCATATTCTATTTATGCCTTACCAGCATTAATACTAAAAGATTATAAAAATTTTTTTTTAACCAAACATGCTAACGGATATGATTTTGCATTAAAAATAAATGATATTAAAAGAAAGTTAGATTTAAAAGATAATGAAAAAATTTTGTACTCCCATAGATCTAGATTTTGGACAAATGTTAAATCGGGAGATTTAAATTTTTCTAATGAATGGTTGAGATTATTTAAGATTAAAGAAAATAAATTTGAATTAAACAATCAATTTTTAAAATTAGTTGAAAGTAACGATATCAAAATTTTAATTATTAGAAAAAATAAAAATTTAAATAAATTATTGAGAAATTCATTGTTAAAAAAATGTGACTTTAAATATGGTAACTTTAATGCTAATTATGCCACAAGAAATCCTTTTTTTTCAGGAGTAAAAAAATATCAATGGATTTATTTTGTAAATTACAATTTAAATGAATGTATTAAAAATGAATAATCAAATTTATTTATCTTTCCATAATAAAATTTTTGATAAAATTATAAAAAATAAAAGGTTAGAAATTCTTAAAATAATAAAAGAAGAATTAAAAAGAGTGCAAGCCTTCGATTGCTTAGATATTGGCACTACTCCTGATATTAAGAATGAAAGCTCAAACTTTATAATTAAAAACTTAAAACTTAATTTAAACTATAAAGCATTTAGTAATTTTAAAATTGAGGATAATTTTTTTTCTTCATCAACAGTTGGATCAATAACAGAAGATTTAAACGATGAAACCTTAAATTTTTTGAAAAGTGACATAGTTTTATCTTCTGCAACCATTGAGCATGTTGGGTCTAATAAAAATCAAAATAAAATGATTAAAAATGTTGCCTCATTAACTAATAAAATTTTTTTTATTACCACACCTAACAAAAATTATCCGATAGATTTTCACTCTAAACTTCCGATAGTGAATATGCTACCTAACAATTTATTTAGAAAAGTTTTAAAATTTTTTAATTTTAGTTATTTATCAAAAGAAGAAAATCTAAATTTATTATCCTTAAATGATTTAAAAAAATTCTTATCAGAAACCAATGTTCATAAAGATTTTGATATAAAAATAAGACATATTCGGTTGTTTTTATTGAAATCAAATTTTATAATAATTGGTATAAAAAAGACTTAAATTTTATTTAGTCTATTAATATATAAAGTTGATACCTTTTAAATTATAATTATAAGTAACAAAATGAGCTTGAAACTTAACATTATTATTCCTTGCTATAACGAAAAAAATACAATCGAAATTGTAATAGACAAAGTTCTTAATGTAGAGCCTTATGATAAAAAAATTATAGTAGTTGATGATTACTCTCTTGATGGATCAAGAGATATATTGAAAAAATATGAAAATAAAAATGATATAGAAATTTTATATCATGAAAAAAATTTTGGCAAAGGTAAAGCAATTAGATCAGGTTTAACAAAAGTTCAAGAAGGATTAATATTAATTCAGGATGCTGATCTTGAATATAATCCAAGAGATTATAAAAAGTTACTTAAACCCTTTGAAGAAGCAAATGCTGATGTTGTTTATGGATCAAGGTTTTTAGGAGGACAAGAATATTCCAGAATTCATTATTTCTGGCACTTTTTGGCAAATAAATTTTTAACTTTTTTATGTAATTTTTTTACAAATTTAAATATGACTGATATGGAAACTGGCTATAAGGTATTCAAAAAAGAACATATTAATAAAATTCATTTAATAGAAAATTCATTTGGAATTGAACCAGAATTAACAATTAAACTTGCAAAACAAAAATTGAGGTTTTTTGAAGTACCAATAAGTTATAACGGTAGATCTTATGAGGAAGGGAAAAAAATTGGTTTACTCGATGCGTTTAAAGCTATTTATTGTATTGTAAAGTATAAAATATTCTAATAAAGAACTTATCATGAAATGTTTAATTGCAGGTGCAGGTGGATTTATAGGTGGTCATTTAATGAAAAGGCTTCTATTAGAGGGGCACCAGATTGTATGTGCTGATATAAAACCTATTAGTTCATGGTTTCAGATTGATGAAAAAAATCAAAATATATCATTGGATCTAAAAGATTATAAAAATTGTCTACAAGTAACCGAAGATGTTGACTATGTGTTTAATCTTGCATGTAATATGGGCGGTATGGGCTTTATTGAAAATAATAAAGCTGAATGCATGTTATCTGTTTTAATTAATACAAATTTACTCAGAGCAGGCTTGCAAAATAAAATTAAAAAACATTATTATTCATCATCAGCTTGCGTTTATAATGCTTCAAAACAAAAAGATACTTTTATTAGTGGCCTAAAAGAGGAAGATGCTTATCCTGCAATGCCTGAAGATGGATATGGATGGGAAAAATTATTTAGTGAGAGAATGTGTAGGCATTTTTATGAAGATTTTGGTTTAGATGTGAGAATAGCCAGATATCACAATATATATGGTCCAGATGGTACTTATGATGGTGGTAGAGAAAAAGCTCCAGCAGCAATATGTAGAAAAATAATTAACGCTAAGCTTAATAATGAAAAAAATATTGAAGTTTGGGGAGATGGTCAACAAACTAGAAGTTTTCTTTATATAGACGATTGTATTGATGCAACAATGTCAGTTTTCAATTCAGATTTTACAGATGTTTTTAACATTGGAAGTGAAGAGCAAGTATCTATTAATCAAATGATTAATATAATTGAGGAAATTGCTGATTATAATGTCGAAAGAAAATATGATCTTTCAAAACCTAAAGGTGTTAGAGGAAGAAGTAGTGATAATACTTTTATTAATTCAAAAGTTAAGTGGCTGCCAAAGTATTCATTAAAAATGGGTTTAGAAAAAACTTATAATTGGATTCATAGTTCTTTAATAAACCAAAAATAAGAAAATAAATTTAGAAGTTATTTAAAAAACTGGTTTAATTTAGATAAATTTTTGAAGAATAGAGTTATATATCCTCCAATTTTGTGTTTTTTAATAATCCTAAGGTCTTCCCTCATTTTAAGAACAATATTTTTAATTTTATTGCTATTACCACCAATTAGCATTTTAACACTTACAATTGGTAAATAAAATGCTTTGATTTTTTTATTCTTAAGTAATCTTACTATAAAATCATAATCAAATGATACTTTGTAATTATTGTCAAAAAAACCAACTTTATTTATTAAATTTTTTTTTAAATATAAACCTGGATGTGGCATCATCCAGCCAAACTTTAATTTGTCAGTGAAATATTCATATGTTTGGTTTTTATCGGAATATATATTTGCCTTCCAGTTTCTAATTATTTTACCTTTATCATCTACATAAAAAATATCTGTATAAACAGAATTACAATTTTTGAATTTAAATGTATTTACAATTTTTTTGATAGTATTTTTATTTGAAAAAGTATCATCAGAATTTAAAAAACCAATAATATCTCCGTTACTTTTTTTGACTCCAATATTCCAAGCTTCTGAAATTGATTTACGTTTTACTTTAATTAATTTGGTTTTTTTATTTTTATATTTATCTAATATTTTATAGGTTTCATCTGTTGATGAATTGTCTATCCATATCATCTCTATATCTCTATAGCTTTGTTTTTTTATCGAAGAAATGCATTTTAATATAGTCTTTGAAGAATTGAATGTTGTAGTTATAATACTAATTTTCATTTGGTATTTTACAAATTTTTAATATAAATTTTTACTTCAGTTCCAAATAAAGATTTACAATTTTTTGCCAAAGTATAATTTTCTAAATTATACTTATTTTTTTTTCTGATTATTAGAGTCTCAAATGACCCTTTTTTTACTTCTTTAAATACAGGCTCATCTTTAAAGCTTAAATTTTTGATATAATTTTCATACATCATTGTAATTAATATAGGATTATTGTCAGGAGTAATCCATGGCATTCTATAATATGGTTTATGATCTGAAAGAATTGGAGCTTTTAAGCCATTTACACATTTTCTAAATTCATTCACATTTTCATATTTAATTGGGCTTATTGAGCCCTTGATACCAATAAATACTAAAAAAATTAAAACTATTTGCATGTATATGCTTGATATGAATAAACGATTTATATTTTTTATGTTCATCAGATTATTAATTTCTGAAAATAAAAACAAAGTAGCATATATAAAAAAAATATAATAATAATTTACCGCACTACCGTAATGAAAAGAAAAAAATATTTGAGAAGTTGAAAACAATATACCTATTATTAAGAATATTTGATTTTCATTTAAAGATTTAAAATAAGTAAAAATATTACTTTTAAAAAATATCTTTAATAAAATACAAAATAATCCTGCGTAGATGATTAATCCTTTAGATATACTGTCTAAAAACACTTTAAAAAAATGATTAAAATTGAAAGATATAGCAGCACCATCTTGCCAAAAGATACTTTCAAACAACTGGTTAGGAACTAAAATTTTAGTTAAAACTAAAAAACTAGAAAATATAAAAATTATGTATATGAAAAAATTAAATTTCTTTTTCCACAATAAATAAAATGTAAAACTACTTAAAGTTACAATTGAGGTTTGTTTTATTGACCATGACAGATAAAGTAAAATTAATATTATTGTAATATTAAGATAATTATGATTATTTTTAGTCTTTAAAATTGTGTAAATAGCTAATATTTCAAAAAAAATATAAAAAATATCTGGCTTACCAGAAATTACCCAAAATCCAGTTAATGGTCCAAAAATTAAATAAAAGCTTAAATAAATAGAAAATTTATTTTTATTTAATAAATTTAGCGACTTGTAAAAAATTATAAAAGAAAAAAAACTTAAAATAAAACAATTAACCCTTACAATTGTGGGTAGCCAAAGATCAGATAAATAAAATATTTTTTGTAAAAATATTATTGAAAAAGAATTTAAATGGTAGAATAACCAGTTGTAATGAAAAAGTGAAAAAATATTTGGGTTTTCTATATCTACGCTAAATTTAGAAAAGTGATCATAACCTAAGACTCCATTCTTAATAAGCCATATACCTATAAAACTTGTATCTTCAGCTCCACCTGTTTGAACATGTAATGGTTCAAGAAAAGAGATTGTATTAAATAAACGTAGAGATAATAAACTTAGACAAATGGCAAACAACAATTTAAAAGCTATGTTTAGTTGTTTGTTAAATAAATGCATTATTGTTAATATATGATTAATACCAATCTATGAAGAAAAAAAAAACAATTATAGTTACAGGTGGTTGTGGATTTATTGGAACAAATCTAATTGATCATTTATTAGCAAAAAAGTTTAATGTTATCAACATAGATAAGATATCTAGTATTTCAAATCTAAGATATAAAAAAGACAAAAAAGTCCACTTTATAAAAAATAATTTATTAAATGAAAAAAAATTATATGAAATTTTTAAAAGATATAATCCCAATTATTTAATTCACCTTGCGGCCGAAACTCATGTTGATAGATCTATCGATGATAGTAATGATTTTATTAAATCAAATATTTTAGGCACATATAGTTTACTACAAGCTTGCCAGAAATTTCTTAAAAATAAGAAAAAAAAATTTAAATTTGTATTAATGGGAACTGATGAAATTTTTGGTGATATGGACATTAAATCTAAAAATGGTTTTACTGAAAAAAGTTGCGTCAATCCAAACAATCCATATTCAGCATCTAAAGCTTCAGCGATTAATCTTGGTAGAGCATGGTTTAACACTTATGATCTTCCTATACTATTTATAAATTGTTCAAATAACTTTGGCCCATTTCAGTTTTATGAAAAACTTCTTCCAACAATAATTTTTAGAATACTTAATGATCAACAGGTAGGTATTTATGGTGATGGAAAAAACCAGAGAGATTGGATTTTTGTAAAAGATCATGTAAATGCAATTTATAAAGTTCTCATGACTGGTAACATTGGTGAAACGTACAACGTTGGCACAGGCAACAGCTTATCTAATTTAAATTTTGTTAAGTTGATTTACAAAATTTCAGAAAAAGTTTTAAAAAAAAGTATTAAAAAAAAAATAATATTTATTAAAGATAGACCTGGGCATGATAGAAAATACTTAATTAACCCAAAAAAAATAATTAAACTCGGTTGGAAAAAGAAATATAAAATTGAAGATGCTTTAGAAATGACAATAAGATGGTATTTGAAAAAAGAAAATTTGAATTATTTTCAATTAAAAAAATATAATTTCTTAAGATTGGGTTTAAAATAATTATGAAAGGTATAATTCTTGCAGGAGGCTTAGGCACCAGGTTAATGCCTCTAACCCAAATTAAAAATAAACACTCTTTTTTAATTTATGATAAGCCAATGATTTTCTACCCATTATCGATTTTAATGTTAATGAATATTAGAGAAATTTTGATTATTTCAGATAAAAAAACTGTAGTAGATTATAAAAAATTATTAGGTAATGGTAAGGATTTAGGTATCCGAATTTTATATAAGACTCAAAACAAGCCAAAAGGGATTGTAGAAGCATTTAAAATAGGAAATAGTTTTTTAAAAAATTCTAAAAAAAATGTTCTCATACTTGGAGATAATTTTTTTTATGGCTCTGATTTGCAAAATGTGTTTCCAAGTGTTTTAGATAAAAATCAAGGTTGTTCAATTTTCTTATGTCCAGTTAAAAATCCATATGCTTTTGGAAATGTGATTTTTAATAAAAAAAATAAAATTATTAATCTAAAAGAAAAAATGAAGAACAATAAAAATAATCTAGCGATCACGGGTTTATATTTTTTTGATGAACAGGTAGTGAAATTTGCAAAAAAAGTATCTTTCTCAAAAAGAGGAGAGTTAGAAATTACCGATTTATTAAAATTATATTTAAAACAAAAAAAAATTAATTATAAAATATTAGGGAGAGGGTATCTTTGGTATGATATGGGCACAATAGAGAGTATTAATGAAGTAAACAATATAGTTGAAAATATTCAGAATCGTCAAGGTACTGCCGTGGGAAATATTCACGAAGTTTCTTATCTTAAAAAATTTATTAACAAAAATAAACTTAAGTCATTAATACAAAATTATAATTCCCCATATTTTGATTATATTAAGCAAAAATATTTTTAAGAATGAGTAAAGTTTTATTTAATATCCCCTATAAATTAAAAAATTTTAGAAAATTTAATAATCTAAAAACTTTCGCTGGTAATGGATACTGGACAAAAAGTGTTCAAAAAAAATTAGAAAAAAAATACTCTTTTAAAAAAGTATTGTTAACCGATAGTTGTACTTCAGCATTGGAAATTTCTGCCTTATCATTAAAATTAAAAAAAAATGAAGAAGTAATAATTCCATCCTATACTTATCCAACAACTGCATCGGCATTTTTACGATGTGGTTACAAAATAAAATTTGTTGATTGTAATGAGAACGATCCACGAATTAATCATTCTCATTTTTTAAAAGTTTTAAATAAAAACACAAAAGCAGTTGTAATTGTACATCATGCAGGGCAACCAGAAGATATCAACTTTTTTTTAAGATTAAAAAAAAAATATAAATTTAAAATAATCGAAGATGCAGCACAATGTATTGATTTAAAAGTTGGAAAAAAATATCTAGGATCTTATGGTGATTTCGGATGCATATCTTTTCATGAGTCCAAAAATTTACATAGTGGATTAGGTGGAGCAATTATAATTAACAACCTGAGTTACAGTGATTCAGCTCATCATATTTGGGAAAGAGGAACTAATAGGAAAGATTTTGATAAAAAGCAAATATCAAGGTACACATGGGTAGAAGTAGGTTCTAATTTTTATCCAAGTGAATTCCAAGCATTATATTTATATTACCAGCTACGAAATATTTCTAAGATTCAAAAAAAGAGAAAAAAGATTTTTGATTTATACGTTAGCAATTTAAATAATTTAATTTTGTCAAATAAAATAATAGGCATGAATACCAAATTAAAATCAAATTATCACATGAAGTATATTCTATTAAAAAATAAACGAGACAGAAATCAAATAAAAAAATATTTAGAAGAAAAAGGAATTCATACGGTTTCACATTATGAACCGCTACATTTATCTAAAATAGGTAAAAAAATTTCTGTTAAAAATTTAAAAAACTCTAAAAATTTTTCTGATAGAATTTTAAGACTCCCACTTCATGTTTATCTAAACAAGAAAAATATAAAATTTGTTTGTAAATCTATAGAGAATTATTTTTTAGCTTAATCTTTATCTTTTATTGTTACACGAGGTCTATTCTTCACTTCAAGAAATATTTTTTGAATATAAATTCCCAGTATTCCAATTCCTAAAATAATTAAGCCCCCAAAAAAAAGTATTGAAACCGCTAAAGTGGTAAAACCTGCAACTGATATTTTAAAACTTAAATATCTAAAAATCAGATATAAAGCATATATCGCTGATATTGATGAAATTAATAACCCAAGGTAGAAAAAAATTTTTAGAGGCAAACTGCTAAATGATGTTATTGCCTCAAAAAATAAACTAAATTTTTTTGATAGAGTATATGTAGTTTTTCCCTTAAAAGTTTTATCAATCAAAATTCCTTTTTTTTTAAAACCAATTGTATGTAAAATTCCGTGAAAAAAAATTTCTTTTTCTTTAAATTGATCAAGTTCTTCTTTAACTTTATATTTCATTAAAGTCATTGTCATGAGATTTCTAGGAATTTTTGTAGAGCTAACAAAATTGAAAAACTTATAAAATACACTTCCAAAAAAATTTGTAATAAAACCTGCGGCTCTTTTTTTTTGTATCCCATAAACTAAATCAAACTCCTCAATTTCTTCAAATAAATTTTTTAATTCATTTGGATTTTCTTCAAGATCACTATCGAGTAAAAAAATAAATTTTCCAATTGACTCATTTAATCCAGTCATCAATGCTTTGTGATGACCATAATTTTTTGATAAAATTATCATTTTTAGATTATTAAAATCTTTTTTAATTTTTTTTAATATTTCAACTGTTTCATCTTCCGAGCCATCATCGACAACTATTACCTCATAATCAGATATATTTAATTCTGAAGTTACTTTTTTTATTTCTAAAAAAAATTTATTAATTGTATTAGCTGAATTGTATGAAGTTGTTACAATTGATAAATACATTTGATCTACAATAAGTTATTTTCTCTCAAAAAAATATGTTTTAATTTGCGAAAAATCTTCTTTTAATAAATCCTCATTTATTGATAAAGCAATTTGATTTAGAGGGTCACTATAGCTAACTTTTTTCTTTAAATAGTTTTTACAAAGTAATGCATTTAAAACTCTTGAGATAAAATAATAATTTGATGAAAAATTATCAATTTTTTTTAATTTAATATTTTTAAATTTATGATTAAGGATTTTTTTGTCATCAAAAAATAGATTGTGAAAAGGAGGGAATATTTTAGGCAATTTGTATTTTTTTCTAAATAAGTTTATATTTTTTTGGGCCATATTGGAGCTCTCTACTAAAACCATAAGTCCACTTTTCTTTAGATGGTAGCCAAACTTATCTATTGTATTAATTTGTAATTTTCTACTTAGCACATTTTGTATGGCCCTCTTAGAAATTATATAATCAAATTTTTCATTAAAAGATTCATTTGAAACTTGAGTCATATCAAAATGTTTAAAATTAATATTTTTCTTTTTGAAATTTTTTTTTGATTTTTCGACCAATTCTTTCACGAAATCAGTTTCTAAATTTTTTTTAATTTTTTTTTTTTTTAATAGTCTTTTTAGTAAAATTCCATTACCAGAACCAATCTCTAGAATAGTTTTATTATCTTTAATATTTTTAATAATTTGATCTTCTTCCAATAAATCTAAAAAAATATCATTAGTACAAACTTTCCTATCACTATTATTGTATCTTGATAACCAAAATTTATAATTTTCTTCTTTGAATTTATAGTTTTTTTTGAACATATATTTATTCTAATTGTTTGTTATGTAGCTTAAATATTTAGTAGAATTGTCATAATAAAAATTAACCTAATGTTGAAATTATTCAATTAAATTAATAATATTTATAAAAATTAAAAAAAAAACTTTTACTTTACATTTTTTGGATTTAGCGCTATTAAACCATGCCTGGTGATTATTGCGAAAGGGTAATACCCGATTCCATTCCGAACTCGGAAGTCAAGCCTTTCAGCGCCAATGGTACTTTGTCTTAAGACACGGAAGAGTAGGACATTGCCAGGCTTTAAAAGCTCTAATGAAAAATTATATTATAATAACTGGTGGAGCTGGATTTGTAGGTTCTAATTTAATTCAATCACTTTTAAAGAAAACAAAATTTAACATTATAAGTATCGATAATTACTCGAGTGGATTTGTTCGAAATCATATAAAATCCACAAGAGTTAAATATTTAAAAGGTGATACTGTAAATATAAATACAATTCTATCTAACTATAAAAAAAAAATTCATTCTTTGTTTCATTTTGGAGAATTTGCGAGAATTTATCAAAGTTTTAAAAAATTTGACTCATGCTTTAAGTCTAATTCCATTGGATCAAATGCTGTATTTAAATTTTGTTTAGATAATAAAATAAAATTAATTTATTCAGCTACCTCAGCCAGTTTGGGCAATGATGGAAATGATAAAAACTTATCTCCTTACGCATTCACTAAAAGTAAGAATTTAGAGTTATTAGAAAATTTAAAAAAATGGTTTAAACTAAGATTTGAAATTATTTACTTTTATAATGTTTATGGACCAAGACATATTAAATCTGGAGAAATGGCAACTGTAATTGGTATTTTTGAGGATTTGTATAAGAAAAAAAAGCCACTAACAATTGTCAAACCTGGAAACCAAACAAGAAGATTTACTCATATTTCAGATACTATAAATGTTTGTTTTGAGGCATGGAAAAAAAATAAGTGTAGTCATTACAGTATTTCTCACAGGAAATCTCATTCAATAGTGGAAGTAGCAAAAATGTTTAAGTGTAAATATAAGTACCTTAAATCAAGATCTGGAGAGAGATATTCATCAGCTTTAACCAGCATGTCTATGAATAACAGGATTATCAAAAGATACGGAAAAATTTATTTGAAAGATTATATAACTTCGTTTATTAAGGATTCAAAATTATGAAAATAAAAAGCTCATTAAAGTCGATTAAAAAAAGAGATCTTAATTCTAAGCTAGTTAGAAGAAGAGGTCGTGTCTATATAATTAATAAAACTAATCCAAAATTTAAAGCAAGACAGAAGTAATTTTTATGGATAATGAAAACCATAAAAATACTTGGAACAATTTTACAAAATTTGTGTTGTGGGGAACTGTCGCGGTAATTGGAGTTTTAGTTTTAATGGCAATATTCTTACTGTAAGATTGATGTATGAAAATTGCTTCTATTTTAGAAAATCAAACAATCGAAAAAAGAATAGCAATTACCCCAGAGATTGTAAAAAAATACATATCACTAGGTCTTGAAGTTTCTTTATCTGAGAAATATGGGAGTCATCTAGGAATTAAAGATGAGGAATATAAGGAATTAGGAGTATTAATTTTAAAGGATGAAAAAGAAATTATTAGTAATGCAGATATCATTGTTCAATTAGGTTTATTAGATGACGATAAAAGTTCTATATTAAAAGAAAATCAAACGTTTATTGGAGTTCTTAATCCATATGATAATAAAGATAAAATAGATAATTTAATTAAAAAAAATACAAATATTTTTTCTCTCGAATTACTTCCAAGAATAACAAGAGCTCAATCTATGGACATATTATCATCACAAGCAAACCTTGCAGGTTATAAGGCAGTAGTAGAGTCTTTTGCTAATTTTGAAAAAGCAATTCCAATGATGATGACTGCGGCAGGTACCATTCCAGCGGCAAAAGTATTGGTAGTTGGAGCTGGAGTTGCAGGATTACAAGCAATTGCAACTGCAAAAAGAATGGGAGCAATTGTTTTTGCAACAGACGTTAGAATGGCTTCAAAGGAACAGGTAGAAAGTTTAGGTGGAAAATTTTTAACAGTCGAAGGAGCAGAAAATTTAGAAACAGAAGGGGGTTATGCTAAAGAAGCATCAGATGATTTTAAAAAGAAACAAGAAGAATTATTATCTGAGACACTAAAAAAAATTGATATTGTAATTTGTACAGCTTTAATTCCAGGAAAAAAAGCCCCAGTAATTATTAAAGAGGATATGATTAATAATATGAAGGCTGGTTCAATTATTTATGATTTAGCTGCCATTCAAGGTGGAAACACAGCACATACAAAAGTTGATGAAATTGTAGATAAAAATGGTGTTAAAATATTGGGGGAGAGTAATATTTTAAATAAACTTCCAATTTCTGCATCAAATTTATACGCAAAAAATGTATTTAATTTTATCTCAAATTTATATGATAAAGAAAATAAAAAAATAAATTTAAATTTAGAAGATGAGATAATAAAGAAAACTTTAATAAAATAAAATTATGGAAATTGATCCTTTTATATTCAGATTAAGCATTTTTATTCTTTCAATTTTTATAGGATACTATGTGGTTTGGAGTGTAACTCCATCACTTCACACCCCCTTAATGTCTGTTACCAATGCAATTTCATCAGTGATTATTGTTGGGGCAATTATTGCAGGTTTAGCAGGAAATTCAGACACTATATTTAACACTTCAAGTATCTTTGGATTTTTAGCAATATCATTAGCAGCAATTAATATTTTTGGTGGCTTTCTAGTTACTCAAAGGATGCTTGCAATGTATAAAAAAAAGAAAAAGAATAAATAATGTTATCAGCAAATTTATCAGCCATATTTTATTTAATTTCGGGGGTATTATTTATATTAGCTTTAAGAGGTCTTTCTTCACCAGAAACATCAAGACAAGGAAATTTCTTTGGAATTTTGGGAATGGTTATTGCAATTACAATTACTTTTTTATCAATTGGTAATTTTTCAACTGGATTTGTGGTTGTTTTAATTTTTCTTTTGATAGGTGGATTAATTGGTGCTTTTATTGCTTATAAGATTCCAATGACTGCAATGCCAGAATTAGTTGCTGGCTTTCATAGTTTGGTTGGTCTTGCGGCTGTATTTGTTGCAATAGCTGCTTTTTTAAATCCAGAAGCTTTTAATCTAGGATCAACAGGCAATATTAAACTTGGAAGCTTAATTGAAATGTCAATTGGTGCAGCAGTTGGTGCAATAACGTTTTCAGGTTCAATTATTGCTTTTTTGAAACTTCAAGGAATAATGTCAGGTTCGCCCATAACTTTTAAAGGACAACACCCGCTAAACGCTTTAATTTTAATTTCAATAATTGTTATTACTTATTTTCTTTGTTCAACTCAATCTGCTAATTTGTTTTGGATATTGCTTGCAATATCTTTTTTAATTGGATTTTTATTAATTATTCCAATTGGTGGTGCAGACATGCCAGTAGTAATCTCAATGCTTAATTCTTATTCTGGTTGGGCTGCCGCTGGAATTGGCTTTACCCTGGAAAATACCGCATTAATAATTACAGGAGCATTGGTTGGATCATCTGGTGCAATCTTATCTTACATAATGTGTAAAGGAATGAATAGATCATTCTTCAATGTGATCTTAGGAGGATTTGGTGCAACTGAACAATCAGCTTCAACACAAAATAAAGAACAACGACCAGTTAAAAGTGGAAATGCAGATGATGCTGCCTTTTTAATGAAAAATGCTTCTTCAGTAATAATTGTTCCAGGCTATGGAATGGCGGTTGCTCAAGCTCAACATGCTTTAAGAGAGATGGTTGATACATTAAAAAAGAATGACATAAAAGTTTCTTATGCCATTCATCCCGTTGCAGGACGTATGCCAGGACATATGAATGTTTTGTTAGCAGAAGCAAATGTTCCATATGATGAAGTATTTGAGCTAGAAGAGATTAATAATGATTTTGCAAATGCAGATGTAGCTTTTGTAATAGGTGCTAATGATGTAACAAATCCAGTTGCAAAAACAGATCCTCAAAGTCCAATTTATGGTATGCCAGTGTTAGATGTTGAAAAATGTAAATCTGTTTTGTTTGTAAAAAGAAGTTTATCTCCTGGTTATGCTGGAATTGATAATGATCTTTTTTATAAAGAAAATACTCTAATGTTGTTTGCAGATGCAAAAAAAATGACGGAAGATATTACTAAAAATTTATAGGTATAACTTTGAATACTAAAATATTTTGTGACATTGCAGAATTAGATCAAATTAGAAAATTTAATAAAAAAAAGATTGTTAAGGGTTTTACAACCAATCCAAGCTTAATGAGAAAAGCTGGAGCAAAAGATTATAAGTCTTATTCAAAAAAAATCCTAAAAATTTGTAATAATAAACCAGTTTCCCTTGAAGTGTTTGCTGATGAATACAAGGAAATGAAAATTCAAGCAATGAATATTAATACTTGGGGAAAAAATGTTTATGTAAAAGTACCTGTAGCTAATTCCAAGGGTAAATTTATGGGTAAAATTATTAAAGAATTAAATAATAAAAATATAAAACTTAATATAACAGCTGTCTACAATGCTAAACAAACAGAAAAAATTTTAAAATTAATAAATAAAAAAACAGAAGTAATTATTTCTATTTTTGCTGGAAGAGCTGGCGATGCTGGAAAAGACCCAATACCTGAATTTAAAAAGAGTATTTCTTTAGCTAAGAAATTTAAAAATGTAGAAATTTTATGGGCTAGTGTAAGAGAACCTTATAATTATCTACAGGCTAAACAGTTGGGTTGTCACATTATTACTGTGCCACCAACAATTATCGAAAAGATAGAAAACTTTGGAAAATCATTTGATCAACTTACAAAAGAAACCGTTAAAGCATTTTTGGTCGATAGTAAGAAATCAAAATTTTCAATTAAATAATATAGAAGTTTAAAATGAAATTATTTTCATGAAGAATTTAAATTTAAATAGTGTAGATGAGTTGAGAAAGCATTATTTTAATTATGTAAAGAAAAAAAACTTTAATGTAAATTTCACAGATGAAATTTTTTTAAAAAAATATTTTACTATAATCGAATTATTTTCTCAAAAACCATTAACAACACAAGAACAAATATTTAATGAATTAAAATTTTTAAATAAAAGAGACTTAATATTTATAAATGAGGTAATACAGAATTCAGAATTAGCACAAGAATTAATTTTGAATTCTAGTATAGGTAAAAAATATTGGAATACCATTATTCCTTTTGCTAAGAATGTAGGTCAAACTTTAAAAAATGAATATTCGTTTCCCAAAAGAATAGCTCTTTTTCCAGGAGTTTCATGCATGTTTTACTGTGGATTTTGTGGACGAGATCAAAAAGAAAAATATCCATTATCAATTGTGGAAAATTCAAAAAAAATTTTTGATAAATTGTTTTATGAAATACCTAGTTCTTCAGCACTATCAATTTCAGGTGGATTAGAGCCGCTAACTAATCCAAAAATTGGAGAAATAATTTCATCTGCTAAATCTAATAATATAAGGGTTCCGTTAATTACTAATGGATACTCATTGTCAGATAATTTTTTAAAAAGAAACCCTGGTATATGGGATTTGGATTCGCTTAGGGTTTCGTTGTATGGAGTAGATAGCAAAAGCTATAAATTTACTACAACAATAGATAAAAGTTTTGAAATTGTTAAGAAAAATACAATAAATTTTTTAAAACTAAGAAAAAATAATAATAAAAATATAAAGTTTGGATTTAATTTTATTGTTATTCCAGAAAATGTTGATCAACTACCTAAAATTATTAAATTAATTAGAGAAATTAATGAAGAAGCAGGTGATGAGAATGGTGTAAATTTTTTATCACTTAGGGATGATTATCATAGTGTAACTGGAAATGAAAATAAATTTGATAAAAATAGGAAATACAAACTTAATTCAAAAATGGATGAAAATGTAAGACATAAATTGATTGAAAAATTAAAAATTTTTGAAACAGAAAGATTAAAATTCACTCCTGGACTATTTGTAGATTATGGATATTCATTAGAAGCACTTTCAAAAAACTTTTTTGACAAATCATTATTGAAAGTCAATTATCAACAAATGAGAAACAAAGGTTTTACCCAAATGTCGGTTGCAATAGATCTGTATGGAGATGTTTTTTTGTTTAGAGAAGCTGGATTTTTAAACAGAAGTGGAAATAAAAAATTTATAATCGGGAGAATTACAGAAAATATATCTCTTGAAGATATAATTAAAAACTTTTTAGCAAGCGATCAAAAAATTAAATTTGAATATCAAGATGAGAGATTTATGGATTCATTTGATCATGTTCTAACTTCTCTTGTAAACCAAGGTGAACTTGATAAAAATTTTGGAATTCCTTTTGAACTCGGACCAATATTAGATAGGTCTAAATCAAAAGATATCAATCTAGGTAACAATTGGTATAAAAACTAATTATAAATTTTTGATCAATTGGTTGCGGGGGACGGATTTGAACCGCCGACCTTCAGGTTATGAGCCTGACGAGCTACCAGACTGCTCCACCCCGCGATATACTTAAATTCTATTTTTAAGTTTATTTAATTTTTTTACTCTTTTTATATTTTCTTGAAGAATTCTTTTCTTTTTTTCAGAGGGTTTTTCGTAAGTATTTTTAAGTTTTATTACTTTAAAAAAACCATCTCTTTGTAATTTTCTTTTAAGAACTCTTAAAGCTTGTTCAATATTATTATCTTTAACTTCTATTTTCATAAATATTTCTAAAGATGAGTAACTAGCACTATAAGATTTTGATGTCTATTAAATTTATTCATTATTCGAAATTTCTTTTGCTTTTTTTGCTTTCTCTTTTTCTCTTTTTTCTCTTTTAATTCTTCTCTCAGCTTTTTCTAAAGCTTCCACTAAATCTTTTTGAGCAAATAAGTTCAGGGCAACTGGGTCTTTGGGATTTAGATTATTGTAGTTCCAGTAACTTTTATTTCTGATCGAAGTAACTGAATTTTTTGTTATCCCAACTAGTTTTGCAATTTGTGAGTCCTTGAGCATATTGTGTTGTCTGATTAACCATAATGCCGAATCTGGTTTATCTTGTCTTTTAGATAGTGGTACATATTTTTTAATTTTTTTTTCAGTGTTAGATATTTGAATATCCGTACTTTTTATTAATAATGGTCTATTTTCATCTTTAGATGATAGTTCAATTTCTTCTCTAGAAAGTTGACCCGAGATTATTGGGTTATAAGCTTTAATACCTTTTGCTACTTCGCCATCAGCAATTCCTTGGATTTCAACTTCGTGCAAGTTACAAAAATTTGCAATTTGTTTAAAAGTAAGTGTTGTATTTTCAACTAACCAAACAGCTGTAGCCATTGGCATCAAAGGTGTGTTTGACATTTAATTTTTTTTATCTGATTTAAAGTTTTGAAATTTTTTATTAAATTTACTTATTCTACCTTTATCCATTAACTTTTGTTTGCCACCTGTCCATGCAGAATGAGATTTTGGATCAATTTCAAGTTTAAGTAAATCACCCTCTGCACCCCACGTTGATTTTGTTTCAAACTGAGTTCCGTCAGTCATTTCAACTTTAATTGTATGGTAATTTGGGTGTATGTCTTTTTTCATATCGAGACTTATAACAAAAGAATTTTAGAACACAATTAAAAGTTATCTAAATTTTCTAACATTTTGTCATAAATTGCTGAACTTGAAGCTTTAATATTGATATTATTTATATCAAATTTGTTAATATCATTAACGATTCCACCTGCTTCTTTTATCATCAGAGCTCCAGCAGCCACGTCCCATAGATTAATTTTGTTCTGAAAATATCCATCAAGTCTACCAGAGGCAACATAAGCTAAATCCAATGCAGCAGATCCACTGCATCTCATATTTAAATTAGAAAATTTTACACCTTCATTATTACTTGAAAATAAACATTCTTCTAAAGAGTTTTTGTTTGAAGCTCTTAATCTCTGATTATTTAAAAAAGCACCTTTATCTTTCTCAGCAAAAAACATCTCATTTTTAATTGGATCAAATATTAAACCACTTAAAAATTCATCTCTTGATTTGAGAGCAATAGAAATTGCAAAGTGAGGTATGCCATGAAGAAAATTAGTGGTTCCATCAATTGGGTCAATTATCCAAGTATTTTCTTTATCTTTATTTTTAATAATACCAGTTTCTTCAGTTAAGAAAGAATAATTTTTTTTTGTTTTCAGCAACTCCTCAATTAAGATTTTTTCAACATGTTTATCTGTTTTAGTTACGAAATCACGAGGTCCTTTTTTTGATACTTGTAACTTTTCGATTTCTCCAAAATCTCTTATTATTGATTTAGATGCTTTTTCTGCAGCCTTAATCATTATGTTGAGATTTGCAGATATAGATATCATTCAATTATATTTTTTTAATATATTCAAGAGTTCTTGTGTCGACAATTACCTCATCACCAGAATCTATAAATGGTGGTACTTGAATGTTTAAACCATTATCAAGTGTAGCCGGTTTATATGACGATGAAACAGTTTGTCCTTTAAGTGCAACATCTGTTGTTTCAATTTTACAGGTCACCTGATTGGGAAGCTCAACTGAAATTGGATTTTCATTATGGAAACTTACTGAAACTTTAAGATTTTCAGTCATTAATTTTCCTTTTTCTCCAATAAGATCTTTTTTTATTTCAATTTGTTCAAATGTTTTTGGATCCATAAATATATAACTGTTTCCTTCATCATACAGATAATTAAAATCTATTTCTTCTAGCGACGCTTTTTCAACAGTTTCGCTAGATCTAAATCTTTCATTTAATTTTGTATTTTTTCCTACACTCTTCATTTCTACTTGTGCAAACGCACCACCTTTACCAGGTTTTACATGTTGAGTTTTTAGGACTAACCATAAATCATTTTTGTATTCTAAGAGCATCCCAACTCTTATCTCTCCTGCATTTATTTTCATTTAATTTTTTCTATAGCTTCAAAGGGTTTATATTTTTTATTATTCCAAACGTAGCCTGAAATAGCTAATAAATTAGCATTGTTCAATAACAGTTTTTTATAATTACTTAAATTAATTCCTCCAATAGCAACTAATGGTATTCTGGTTAGCTTTTTTGCTTTATTTAAAATTTTAACAGTAGCTTTATATTTTACTTTTTTTGTTTTGGTTGAAAAGAAAGCTCCAAAGGCTATGTAATTTACTTTACTTCTAATAGCAGTTTTTGCTAAATTAATAGAGTCATGACAGGTAATTCCTATAATTTTATTACCAATTATTTTTCTTGCTTCAGTTATGCTCATATCGTTTTGTCCTAAATGACATCCATCAGCGTTAAGTTTTTTTGAAAGTTCAGGGTTGTCATTAACTAAAAATTTAACATTCTTTTTTTTACAAATTTGTTTAATTTTTTTTCCAATTATAATTTTTTTTTCATACGAATATTTTTTAAACCTCATTTGAAAAAAGCTAACTTTACCAGAACTTAGTACTTTTTTTAAATCCTGATAGAATCGTGGGTAAATATAATTAGGAGAGATAAGATAAATAAATTTTTTTTTATTTATTCTCAAGTTCGCTAGACCATTTTCCTTGAGCTGCTAAAGTATTCATTTTTGCTCTATGATTAAAAATATTTTGAGTTCCTTCAATATTTTTAATATCTTTTGACCAAAATTTTAGAGCACTTTGTTGAAGAGCTCTTCCATATGAGTAAGTCATTATAAAATTAGTATCATTATTTTTATTTATAAGATTCAAATTTTCAGTTGCTTCTATTTCAGACTGACCACCTGATAAAAAAGCTATTCCAGGCACTTCATTTGGAACAGATTTTTTAAGGCACTCAAGTGTTTTCAGGGATACTTCTTCATTAGAAATTTTATTTTTTGATTTATTTCCTGCTAGGATCATATTAGGTTTTAAAATTACGCCTGTTAGATCAATCTTATGAATAATTAATTCTTCAAAACATTTTTGAATCACTTCAGAAGTTTTATTTAAACAGTCATCTGCAGAATGTTCACCATCCATCAATACTTCAGGCTCTACAATTGGAACCATTCCGCATTCCTGAACAAGTGCAGAGTATCTTGCTAGAGCATGTGCATTTGAACTAATTGCAAGTTGGCTTGGATATTTTTCACTAATGTTATAAACACCTCTCCATTTTGTGAATCTTGCTCCAAGTTTATAGTAATCTTTTAATCTTTCTCTTAATCCATCCAAACCTTCAGTAATTTTTTCTTCAGCTGAATTTGCCAAAACTTTTGCACCAGTATCAACCTTAATCCCTGGTACTACACCTGTGTTTGAAATTAAAGTAGGTATTTTTTTTCCAGAATTTGATAATTGATTAATTGTTTCATCATATAAGATTACACCCCCTATACAATCCATCATGCTTTCTGATAAAAAAAGTGTTTCTCTAAAAAGAAGTCTATTTTCAGGGGATGATTGAATATTAACCGACTCTAATCTTTTAGTCATTGTTCCATTACTTTCATCAGC
>Ga0233427_10000873_pt1 | contig 35616 bp, 35 predicted proteins | sample SI_118_April2016_5_FD_179885 | JGI IMG/M metagenome (GOLD analysis project Ga0233427, IMG submission 179885) | Seawater microbial communities from Saanich Inlet, British Columbia, Canada - SI_118_April2016_100_MG | ecosystem: Environmental > Aquatic > Marine > Inlet | place: Canada: British...
AGCAATTGTATAGTTGACAATATGTTCATAGTTAGAAGGATTGGCAAATGTTTTAAACACCAAATAATCAGTAATGATTATATTCGAATGTTCTTTTATGAAAAAAGTCTTACGAAGTAGCTCTTCTAATGATATGTTTTGCGTAATATGCTTTGCGCAATCTAGTTTTTGAGAAGAAGTAAAAAAGGATTTTTTCTGGTTGTTGTTGTAATATTGTTCTTGTAGTTGGGCGATTTTTTCTTGGATACCGTTTTCTTGTTGCATTTATAATAAAACAATTCTATTTTATTTTAATTTATACGTCTAATTGCATGGATTTCTTTGATTCTTTCTTCGATTCTTTCTTGGACACTTCTACTTTTTGTTTCTCTTCAACCTCCTCTAAACCTTGTGTTACATTGTCTTCTTCTACTTGTTCAATCACTTCTGTTTCGTTGTTTTCCAAGACAATGGAAATATTTTCACTAGAAACGACAGGTTCAGTGTTTTGAGGAAATTCGCCTAAAGTATTGTCATCTTCTAATACACCCTCCAATTCGGTGTTTTCAATCATTTTTTCGATATCGCTTCGTAAATTTAAATCGTCTTTTACTTCCAAAATCGAAATACCCTGTTTTTCCGGCATTTCAGATAAAATTTGAATACGCTCTTCGACCAAGGTTTTGTTAATATCCAATGTATAGGATTGCAACTTCATTACAATGTGTTTTAAATTCAAAATCTCAGTAGCAAGGATCTCATAACGATGATTGAACTCTTCGAAAATCTGGGACTGTGTAACTTTTTCAATAATCGTTTCCATATTTAGAGCATCAGGCATGACACTATTCGACAATTCGCGATTTTCATCAGTCGCGTCTTTTGATTCGCGCACTTTTTTTTCCAATTGCAAAATACGATTGTTTAATAATTGAATGGCTTGTTGCAAGGAAATTGGGCGGTTGTTATTTACTTGACTTGGCACTTGTTCAGTGCTAACGGATTCACCGGGAGGACCCGTAGGATTGTTAATTGCTTGGTTTGCGCGACGACGTTTAGCCGAACTTAATGCAGAATTACTCATTTATATATAACAATAGTGTTTTTCATTATTGTTATAAACGCACTATTATGCAGACATATTCATTTTAATTGTTCCATGGTGACTATAGGGAGTAATCCACACAATATCGTCTAAATGATAGTCTTCGATATTTTCGTGTTTCTTTTCAATCATCATTCTAGGAAAAGCCAATGGTTCGCGCGCTATTTGCTCTTTTAAGGCGTCTACATGGTCTTCGTATATGTGTGCATTCCCCAGGAAATATACAAATTCATAGGGTTCTAAACCACAATGTTTAGCTAAAATATGTGTCAAAAAGGAATATGATGCAATATTGAAAGGAACGCCTAAACCGACGTCCCCACTTCGTTGATAAAGGGCACAGGACAAATATTTCCCCTCTTTAACATGAAACTGAGCAAGAACATGGCATGGAGGCAATGCCATTTCCGACATTTGCTCGGGATTCCATGCGGACATAATGATGCGGCGACTATTACGTTTAGAGGGATCCTTTAAACATTCGATTATTCCGGCTATTTGGTCAATACCTTTTCCGCTATAATCACTATGGCAGTTTTCATAAGGCGCATTGAAATGGCGCCATTGATGTCCGTAAACGGGGCCTAAATCGTCTTCTGCACGGTTTTGTAATCCCACGCTGTCTAGAAATTCTCGACTACCATTTCCGTCCCAAATATGGACGTTTTCTTCCTTGAGAAGTTTATTATCAGTAGAACCCGCTAAAAACCAACGCAATTCTTTGAAACAGGTTTTCCATGCGACCTTTTTCGTAGTTAATAGAGGTACAATACCATCTTTTAAGGAAAACCGCATATTGTAACCGAAGATTTCGTATACATTTCCGTTTCGCCCATTTACGAGTTCACCGTCTTTCAATATTTTTTGAATGAGATCAATATACTGTTTTTCTTCCATAGACCCGGAAATAATAATGTTTAGAGGAATACTTTTAAACCCTTTACAAATTTCCATTGATAATTTTCTAAGCAAATTCTATATTAATCATGGATGTATTAACTGAACAAGCGCAATATGGAGGTGAATTAAATCGTAAATCTTTTTTGAGTCACGTATTTTCAACAACAGAAGAAGGAAAAGGAGAATTGATGAATGTGGTCCAATATTCTTGTTTAGGCATAATTCCGATTGTTGTATTAAACAAATTGGTCCAACGTTTTGTACCAGAAGTCGATCCGGAAAAATCCTCTTTGGAATTGGCAATTGAAGTGTTTTTACAAGTAATTATTATGTTTTGCGGAATCGTATTGGTCCATCGTATGATCAGTTATGTTCCTACCTATTCCGGATTTAAATACGAAAGTCTGAACTTGACAAACGTTATATTGGCGTTTTTAGTGATTGTATTGAGCATTCAAACAAAATTAGGTTTGAAGGTAAATATCTTAGCCGAACGTTTAGACGAATTGTGGAATGGCCCTGTTTCAAATAAGAAAGAATCAGTTGAATATTCATCGAATCACACCATTTCCCAAGCGGATTATATGGGAAGTGAAATGTTTCCTCCAGCTCCAGTAGTATCATCACATAGCGAAAATACAAATTACAACCAAATGGCAGGATCCTCTAAACAACAATTACCTGAAATGGACATGGGACCTATGCCTGCAAATAGTATGGGAAGCGCATTCGGGGCTTTTTACTAAATAATGAGTTACAAATAAATAATAATTGTTCTAATTATTATTTAGTATTGTTATGAAAAAAGCACAAATTCACAATTTTTCAATAAACAGAGCAATAAACAATGATTATGTGTATAATTACTACATTAATCATACGAATTTGATCTACAATGTGAAATACGAAACGACTATACCGAGAAATTGTTTTATGTGCTATTTGTCGGAAAATATACCAGACGAGTTACGCTTAAAAATTGCGAGAATAACCGGTGCAAATAAAAATATTCAATTTCACATAAATAATCTTAAAGATTGTCGTCTCTTTATTGAGAAGAACTTCCCAAAAGATATACGAAAGGCTTATGACAGTCTAAGGTGTGATAAACATAAATCCGAATTATGGCGTTATTGTGTTTTATATAAACACGGCGGTTTATATTTGGATCCTTCATTCGATATGATAAAGGGTTTCAAGTTTGAAAAACTATATTTCCAAGAACAATTTGTATTAGAGGACCCCTCCAAATGGATCAATAATGATTACAGTATTTCGACTGATTTCCTATTGGTAAAGCCAAACAACACGATAATAAAGAATTGCATTTCGGCCATTTTATATAATGTAAATAACCAAGATTATGGAATGAATTATTTAGATATAACGGGACCCTCGTTATTAGGTAAGATCTATTTTCAACAATTTAAAAATCCGGAAAAAATATGCATTTTTTACAATTCACAAATGAAAACCCTGGAATATTGCAGAAACGTGATTGCCAATAAAAACAATTTCGTGAATCAGACTACATACGACCTGGAAATAAAAGACAAATGGGAAAAACACGGTATTTATAAATACAGTTTTGAGGAATTTTGCGATACACGGTTTTCATTAAAAGACAATCGTTTACCCACAATCGCATGTGTGATTCATATTGGCAGTATTGAAACATATTATAAAATGAAACATTACGTTACTATGTTAGTTAAAAATAACAACAGCACTTATCAAATGCATTTTTACATAAACATTATAAACACGATTGACCGCTTGGAAATATCGAATATGATACCGGAATATAGTGACTGCTACGTCTCCTATTCGGATAACGTCGGATTCGATATTGCGAGTTTTCTTTATTTTATAGAGCTATGGAAAAAAGAAAACAGAAGTTATGATTATGTATTGAAAATTCACACGAAAAACGATGACACTTTTCGTGAAGATTTATTACAACCATTATTGAAAGATAAGAATACATTCCATCAAGCAATACAACGTTTAGAGGAAGATCGAGAAATTGGCATGATAGGGTCAAAAGCAGTATGTTGTATGTCAAATGAAAAAGATATTTTAAATAAGAAACATTTGAACCAACTTATACACGATTTTAGCAAAAAGAAAAAATACAATGATTTCTTATTTATAGCGGGAACAATGTTTTTAACCAGATTTACAATAGTGAAACAAATATTCTTCGATTTAAATATAAACGACTTGTATCATTCTTGCAACAATAAATATACGTTTGATCATAATTGGTATTATTATATGAAAATATTTAGGAAGGTGGATTTAAAAAACGAACATAATGATTGCTACTTAGATTACATAAAAGAAGGTCGCAAAGCCGGTTATAGCAAGAATATATTCGATGCCTTGGAAAACCCAAAAAATATGTCTGAAGTAAGACGCGACGGTATGATTGAACATGCTTATGAACGCTTCTTTTCGCATATCGTCTATGATTTAGATTATAAAATTCATTGGATTTAATTATTGTAAAAAGTCATATTGTTAATGATTTCCATTTGTTTAATGGATTTTTCTAAGGCTTGTTGTTTGTCAATGTTTTGAAACAAATAATCGGTATGTGGAGCTTGTTCGTTTTGCTTTATTTGCTTGTAAATCATATTTATTTTTTGCAACCCGATTTTCAATATTTCTTTATTATTTATTATTTCACACCGTTTATTTACTTGCTCGGTAATTAAACTAATTGCGTAATAAATAATATATTTACGGCGTTTTCCACATGCATTTGTGTATTTTATACAAAACAAGTTCATTAATGAATGTAATAATTTCATAATAAAATCATCGTTTTTAAGGCCAGCATAATGTAAAATTGCATCCCATATTACCCAAACCACATCCCCGCGACATTTGTTTTCCACACGGACATCCCTGTATTCACAAACACATTGTAATTTCTTTTTTTTACATGATGCGTCAAATTCGATTAACCATTCATACCAATAACACGCACTATTAATGTTATTTACGTTTGGAGAAATCGAGTAGGAAAATTCATTTAGAGCAATAAATATTTCTTTGGGATCCTTTTTGCGAAAAAAAGGCGTTGCGTATTCCATTGAATCCGCCTTTAAACGTTCCTTCATATTTGTTAAATCGAATTCGTCTTGTTTTTTCAGTTTGATCTCCTCAAAACTCATCTTTTTTGATGATAAACATAATGTAATCATGATTTCAGCAAATAATTTTCGACATTCTTCGTCGTTACGTGCGTCTAATTCGGATATATAAATACCCTTGTTCATAATGTTTCGGAAAATAGAATAGCGCATCTCTAAATAAATAGCGATTTTTGGGTTTCCTAAATGAATACATTTAGACATGAAAAATAGAATGATTTCCCATAGCTCACCGAAGTGACCTGCGCATAACAATTCGGCAGACCAGTAACAAGCCGCTTCTATTTTACTGTTTTTCAAGGAATCAATGAGTTGTTTTTTAACATCGGTTTTTTTGTATTCGGAAAAGGATATACCTCTAAAATCTGCACCATTGCGAATATCGTTGATTTCATAGGTTTCGGAAATGGCAATTGTTTTACTTATAGGTTCATTATTGGTGATTTGTGGGTATACGTTTGGATTATATTGTTTGGGTTGTTGGTCATGAGACATTTATTAAAATTTATAATAATATAAATATATATTGCTATATTAAAACAATTATGAAAACATTTTTTAATATATTATTGCATGAATTTAATAAAGAATTGAAAAACTGGTCTTTGGATCAAGGTATGATGGGCAACTTGTTTAATCATGAAAATAATCATTCGAGTTGCGTATTTATCTATTTTATGTCATTGTTATCTGAAGTAAAAAAAAACGATGTGGATTTGATGAAAGTCAAATACAATACTCTTGAATTTACAATGATCTCTTATGCACCCCACGATGATAAGGATTATTTTATGGAACATTTTGAAATGGCGCAAAAGAAGTATTTAAGTTTGTTGAAGTTAGTTGCTAGGTTTAAATGGAAGCGAGCAAAGTTAAATGTAAAAACCGACTTATGTGGCAATGAGTTGAATGTAAATAGTGAGAATTGTTTAGAGTTGTTGCAAGACGGAAGCAAATATTACTTTGGTATAAGTGATTTAATAAATATATGCAAAAACGCATTGTTGAATATTTCGTATAGTATGTTTTCCGAACCCAAAATGCCTTTAAATCCATATACAAATCGGGAATTTGAAAGATCGCATTTATATGCGATTTATTGGAAAATCAAGAAATCGAATTACAAGATGCCCATATATATACAGTTGTTTTACGATGTATTTTTCAATATAAAAACATTGATTTTCAAATACGAGCATTTATTACGCAATTTGTATATTGAAGATTTTATTAAAACGTCGCCTTCCATCGAATTGAGAACGTGTATTTTGACAATGATTCGCAATTTAAAGACGTATGGTGAATTACATATAGATCCGAAGTTTCCTACAAACATATTGATTAATGCAATGAAACCATTTTTGCGTTTGTATTATATTTCACATTATTCATTGGCTCAAAACGATGAGTTCTTTGGGTCAACGATTCTCTTGCGAAATAAATTTAAACAATTTTGCTTGTATAACCCGATGTTTGGTAGAAAATTAATAAAAAAGAAGACCAATGTGCTTGATAATAACGCACCTACAAAATTTAAGGTCACTTATCAAACAAGATATATTCCATTTCATAAAATAAAAATAGATGGATTACCTGAACCAGATCAAAGTCCGAGACATAATTTAGACGTACCAAACAGTCTTCTTCCACTAATGCAGCGAACAGAAAACAGACTATTTACGATTGCCAATAATGTACATGAAAACGAAAGTGTTGAAAGTGAATATAGCAGTGATAGCGACGATGAAGAAGAAATCGAAGTAATTGCAAATCATAATCATTACAATAACGATCATGTAGCAAATCGGCGCCGCGAAGAACAATCGACGCAGTCGCTATTTGAAGTCCGTACAACACAGACTTTACCAAATCAACAGTCAATATCGAATACAAGTGTTAGACCTCGCGTTCGCCAGCGACCAAGTGATCAGTCTATATCAGAATCTTTACAAAATACATTTATTACACAAAGGACTCGCTTAAATACACATTACGACGAAAGTTTGCATAATACATCTTCAGAAGAAGAAAATGAAGAAGAAGGAGCACACGAAGAAAATATGGAATTCTCAAGGCTATTAAACACGTTGTTAGACGATATTAATAGTGAAAATCATACAAGACGTTTTAGTATTACATCGCAAAACGAAGAAAATGACGAAGTGAGTAGTAATAGTGATTTTGGATTAGACTAAAACGAATACACATAAATTCGACGTTTTGTATCCTATGTTCTCTCTTCTTTTTCCAATGATTTTTACAACTATTCCTTTAGAGGAATACTTGTTTGGAATATTTTTATTCATTTTTGATTATGAATTTTCACATACCACAGCATAAATGCTTTCAATTTTGCATTTGAACGATTTTATTTGTAAAAATCAAAATCGTTATTCATACTATATATGTCATTTTTTATAAAAGACGAAGACTTGTCTAAGCCTATTCGCACTTTCACATACTTGAAAAAGGGCGATGGGAAAAAAACCCATCAAAAAGGAAAAAAGGAGAAGTTCCCTTTTTTGAAAAAGGGGGAAGGGAAATTGGTTTCTAGTTTTCACGGACCCACATCCTTTTCCGAAAAAAGAAAGGAAGATATCGAAAAACTCCAACTTCAGCGTGAAAACGACTTTTGGACAAATAAAAAGTAAAATAAATAACATAAAAAATATTTATTTTACAAAGAAAGTAATAACGTATAATTAACTAGCTGTTAGTAATCGCGGAACGACATTGATCGTTTGAAGTTCTTGTGCCATCAATTTATATGCATATGGAATTTCGACATAAGAGAAGTCGGTATAATTATCACATGTTTTACAATGATGCACAGTAAATTCCTCTTTGTAGGATTTCTGTTTGGAGCCATCATTATACGAAGCAATCATACCACATTTATTACAAATATGTGTGCTGTATTTGTCTGAAACATCGTATAAACGTTCTCTACAAAATCGTGAAATTCCATGGGAAATCATTACATCCCTTTCCATTTCTCCTATTCTGAAACCACCATCACGACTTCTACCTTCCGCTGGCTGCCTAGTCAGATTTACCATTGGACCAATAGAACGACTGTGTTGCTTGTCATTAACCATATGTTTTAAGCGTTGGTAAAATACAGGCCCTATAAAGATATTGGTCTCGATTTGTTCTCCCGTCATTCCGTTGTATAATAATTCATTTCCATAACTCTCAAAACCTTGGTTCTGTAATTGTTCGGAAATAGTCGCCACATCCAAATTACCAAAACTCGTTCCATCTCCAAATAAACCCAATTGTAATAATACTTTACCGAGCAATGTTTCCTTGAGTTGTCCGATCGTCATACGAGACGGAATAGCATGTGGATTAATTATAATATCGGGACGCGTGCCGTCTTTTGTAAATGGCATATCGCATTCTGGAATAATATTACCGACGGTGCCCTTTTGTCCATGACGCGAAGATACTTTATCACCTAAAACAGGTTTTCTGAGAGTTCGCACACGAACTTTAGCAAAATTATATCCGTCGCCATTTCGTCCTGTATAATTCTTGTCAATATACGTTTCTTCAGTAGTTCGAAACGTTTTACTCTGATCTTCATATTTAATTGTCTTTGTAGGATCATTACGATTTTCCTTGATCGGAACTATTTTAGCAATAATGACATCGCGGTTTTCGACCAATGTATTTTCTGGAATGAAACCATGAGCGTTTAATTTATCATAATTACCGAATTTCACCCCTTTTGTTTTCGCAGGATTCGGTTTACAACGAATTATTTCGTCACGTATAATATTTTTGTCCTCATCTTTTTCCGTGTGATAAATCGTGGCTGTAAATAATCCCCTGTCAATCGCCGCTTTATTGATTAACACACTATCTTCCTGATTGTAACCCGTATGAGACATAATCGCCACATGAATTTGACAACCAGAAGGGATTTTATTCAAATTAATAAAGTTCATAAGACGCGTGTCTACCAATGGACGGGTGGGATAAGTCAATACATAAGACGTTTTGTCCATGCGATTATCATAATTCATTGCATAAATTCCCATAGCCTGTTTACCCATAGCACATTGATAAGTGTTTCTAGGTGCTTGATTATGATCAGGATAAGGAATACATGATGCCAATACTCCGAAAATGGTACTAGGGTGGATTTCACAATGCGAATAACGCACGTTTTCCGATTTTTGCAAATAATCGTTCTGCGTCTTCATTGCAATGACCGAATAATCCTGCTCTTCCGCGTCAATATATTCAATCACCGATTCGTCTAAATGACAATTTGTAATCAAGTCGTTCCATTGCAAATCCTCATTGTAGATTTTATCAATAATTTCCTTTGTAATGATTGCTTTATTGTTCTTTACGCGTAATACGGGTCGCGTTAATCTGCCTCCATCATTACAAATACGAATTTCCAATGTTTTATAGTCAAACACAATCGAAGTGTAAATATTGATAATACCCCTGTATTTTTTATCCTTCAAACTGTCATATAAATCATGTGGACAATTTGTTGATCCAACCCACGTTCCATTGATCAATACTTTCACCTTTCCATGGAAATCACTCGGCATATAGTCTTCGACCTTCATAATATGGGGTTCCACATATTCATATAACATAGAACTGTTTGTAGGAATAGTAAGATGTGCCATATAACTAATGTTTTTGACTACACCAATCGATTGACCCTCTGGTGTCTCTGCTGGACATAAGAATCCCCATGTTGTATTGTGTAATTTTCTAGGCGCAATTAATTCACCGCTCTTCTCCAAAGGTGTATTAATACGACGCAAATGACTAATACTTGCAATATACGTCAATCTATTTAAGACCTGTGCAACACCTACTTTCGTACTATTCGATTGCTTAATACTGAAGTCACCTGTCGACAATGCGCGGGCGATTCCGTTTTCAATCGTCGTTGATTTCATGATTTTGTAAATATTCGTCATATTAATAATATTTTCATAGTCTTGTGATGAACGCCATGAACCATTGTTGATTTCACGGACAATCTGTTTTTGCATCTCTTTGACCAATTTATTGAAATAGTTTCGAAACAGATTATTTAGCAATGTTCCCGTCAATTCAATACGTTTATTCAAATAAGAATCACGATCACTTCCAGGAATCCATCCCATAGTAGTTTGAAGGAGACGGTTTGCCATATAACCTAACATGTATAATTTCTGTTCTTTGGTTGTACAATGGGGAAACAAATCATTATTCAAAACTTCATGGGCGAATTCTTGCTTCTTTTTCAAACCCGTTTCACGATCCATGTTTAGAGGAGTATACGAAACCAATGATGTAATATACTTAAAGGCTTCTTCACGTGTCATATAACTATTTGCATCGATCACCGATGCTTGCAATGCATTTAATAATTCGGATTGTTTTGAGTCATTGATATTTAGCAAAATATATTCGCAGATTGCACGATCACTTATAATACCCAATGCTCGAAATACTACAAACAATTCAATTGGCTGTTTAATGCGTGGTATTTGAATAAATAATCCGTGACCAAATCCATTGTTTTTACTTGCCACCATCATTTCAATTTGTTTTGGGGAAATGCATTTAAAGTCAGGGACCGATTTAATTTCAGCATACCACGTCCACTTTGTCGTGTTTTTTCCATTAAAGCAATATACACGGTTTTCAGCAGCGCGTTCTTGACCTAATACCGTTTTTTCCGAACCTTTAATGATGAAATAACCTCCGCAATCCATTGCACATTCGCCAATTACAGATGGATGAATATGACTGTTTTGATTTAAAATACAAATAGAAGACTTCAACATAATCGGCATTTTACCAATGTTAATTTTAGGCAAAAGCTTGTGAATCACTTTGGGATTGTCCATTTGTTCATTGTCACAAACCGTATATTGAATGTCTAAATCCACTGTCATAGTAGACGCATAAGTAAAGTTGCGTAATTTAGCCTCTTCCGGTAACATAACTTTTGTTGCTCCATTGTTTTCATGAATTTGCGGTGGGTGCAATTTGAAATTAAGAAAGGAAATGTGGATATCGAGCAAATATTTATCATGCTCAGCAACGTAATCATTTTCAGAGTGAATGTTCACTGGATTGAACATCTGAATGGTGCGCTGTATTTGATAATTAATAAAATGATTATAAGACTCAATTTGATGACGAACCAATCTCTCTAAATGTTGCCCTTTAAAATAGGATTCAATGAGTTGATACGGTTCTTCAATATAATTACCCAAATGAGACAATACTTCTTTACCTTCACCAGATACTTCCGCAATCGACTCTTTGATTTTATCCATGAAAACAGTTTCCATTATCTTGTTACCAATTTCATTTGTAGACGTTTTACGCGGTTTCTTTATTTTAATTTTTGTTGCTTTTTTTTCACTCGAGCCCTTGTTTTTACTGTTATCGTCAAAATCGCCGTTAGCAATAAAATCACTTCCGGTAGGTGTCATGAACATTGTGTTCGATGAGTGTTGAGTCGCTTCGCAATGTAATGAATCCATGGTTTTATGAAGCAAGTATTAATATGCTTTTCTAATCAATTTTCTATATTGTTTGCAATTGTTATTTTCCTCAATACATTAATGTTTTAAGGAAAACCTAATAAAAATAAGCACATTGAGTTGTTAATGGACGATTATGCTTTAAACAATCAAATTTCTTATTATAGTAAAATAAAAAGCTCAAATGATAAATGGAAACAGTTTTTAACGGTTTGTGATGAATACTTCGAGGCAAAAAAACTCGATGACGTCTACTACATTGGTGCTTATAAAAGGAATATTTTAGATAAATCGAGGAAACAATTGAGTTATTATCAACCCGTTCAAAATGTATGTTTATATCCACTTGTCATACCGCCAAATCAGTATTCGTATGGTTATTTATGCGTGCCACCTCTAAACAATGACTCGTTTGCGAATTTTGTTACACCACCGAGCCCTTCGAATGCCGAAAAAGAAGAAAGGATCATAGAATTCGAATTGACGTCGTTTCAAGATCTTATTACTTTGTTAAACAAAGAACCATATGAAGCGAAATACAATTACAATATTAATTTAGAAGCATTGCACAAGGTAAAACCTGAATTAGACAAAATCAATAATATGATTGGTTTGAAGGAATTTAAGGAAGAATTATTGAATCAGCTTTTATACTTTAGTCAAGATTTACACAAAGGAGGTGAAGGTGATTTCATGCATACGGTTTTGTGTGGACCTCCCGGAACAGGAAAAACGGAAGTTGCTATGTTATTGGGGCAAATGTATTCTAAATTGGGGCTTCTTTCGAAAAATATTTTCAGAAAAGTATGTCGAAATGATCTTGTGGCAGGATATTTAGGACAAACGGCCATTAAAACGAAAAAGGTAATTGATGAAACACAAGGCGGGTGTTTATTCATTGACGAGGCTTATTCACTCGCAAATGACTATGAAGGGGATAGCTATTCAAGAGAATGTATTGACGTATTGTGCGAAGCCTTGAGTGCAAATAAAAAAGACTGGATGGTCATTATTGCGGGTTATGAAGATCGCTTGCAGTCCACCTTTTTTAAAGCGAATCAGGGTCTTCAATCGCGTTTTATTTGGAAATTTCATTTACAGGATTACAATGCAAAAGAGTTGGTGTCTATTTTCATTAAAAAGATAAAGGATAATGAATGGAACTATGATTTAAGTGAAGAATACATATTATCCTGGATGGAACAGCGAAAAAAGGATTTTATTCATTATGGCAGAGATATGGAACAATTGCTTTCTTATTCAAAAATAGTCCATGGAAGACGCGTATATGGGAAAACACAAGAAACCGTGAAACAATTAAATGCACAAGATATAAACCAAGGTTTTGAGAAATTCAAACAAAATAGTATGCATAAAGTAAAAGCACCTCCCATGGGTATGTATTTGTAGACGTTTAGGCACAAAAAAAATAATCCAAAAATAATATAGTTTTGGATTATTATGAGTAAAACAATATTATTTGACGAATCGTTATTTAAAGTATCATCGGGTAAAACAAGAAAAAGGAATCCTTCGTCGAGTGGAGGCGAGATTCGTGTTCGCGAAAAAAAAGTAAAACCTGAAACCCTAAAACGCAAACAGTTTTTCAAATATTTACGTGAAAAACAAGAAGAAAAATATAAAAAATTAATCGACAATGATCCCCATTTAAACCAATCGAATGACGACTTTGAAAAACCATTTGACGAAACTCTCCAATTTCTAATGAATTTAGCAGAAAAAGAAGCCTCTAAACAATCACATAACCATAGTGTCAAAAGACCTGTGTTACAACCACATGTAAACGAAAATGTGAGTTTACAAATGCCGAATACATTCCAAGACGTATCGTCGTCTATTATGCCACCGGTTATGACACAACCTACAATGCAACTTTCTAGACCCGTCAAAAATCATAATCCATCATGGGGCTGTTTAAAAAACGGAAGCTTACCTACATTTAAAAACTGGAAAAATCAGACACAAAAAATACCTCCTTCTCATGGAAATTCACCAACGAAAGTTCCCGAACTCATACCCTTGTCATCCTTTCCAGTAGCCCCAACAGAGAACATTGTTTTGAGGGAAATCCAAGAAAAACGAATGCAAAATAATGGTGAACATGACACTGTGCGATTACAATACCCAAAACAAAAACGAACAGTTCGACGAACATATAAAGTTGGACGGTGTAAAACGAAACCACAAATAAGTGTATTGGTGTCGAACAAAACAATTCGAAATAGAGTAACAACCGAATCTCAGTTATTAAAACAAATGTCCATAGAAGAAGTCCGTAAATATTTAGTGAAAAAGGGATTTATTAAAGTGGGATCGTCATCCCCGAATGATGTGTTGAGGAAAATGTTTGAAACAGCTAAAATGATGTGTGGTGAAATGGAAAATCACAATCCGGATAATTTATTATATAATTATTTTCATAACCAGAATGAGTCATTATAATTATTTTTAAAATGGTTTAAACCGAAATGAAATGATTAATATATAATGGAAGAGTCTCGTGTTGAAGAAACAAGCCCGTCATTAAAAGAAGGAGGAACAGTCGAAGAAGCTCCTGTTCAGAAACAACAAGTAAATGTATTAGACGTTGAAGTCACAAATGAAAATACTGCATTGAATATTTTAATTACATTTGTAAATTTAGCTCAAAAGCGTGGTGCATTTAATTTGAACGAGTCATCTAAGATCTGGGAATGTATACAACAATTTCGTAAGTCAGCTACAAGTGAAAAAACAGATGGAACCCTATAAACACCTATTATCCGTATTTGCATAAGCAAATGTATTTTTCGCACATTTCATCTGTATATTGTTTAGTATAAGAATCATTGAATACATTGATATTCCATGATTTATCTAAAAAGGAAATACTTTTCCTATATGGAATTTCTGAAAAAACGATACCACTGGAGCAACAATTACGATAAAAATAATAGTTGTATTTTTTTAGTATTTCACTCATAATAGAAATCACTTGTGAAGGAGTCCATTTGTATTGTAATACATGACTGTGGATGCAAATATATTTTTTTTCCATATTGAAATACTTTGTATCTAGGTCATAGAGTTTTCGATTGACCATATGTGTGAGTGTTTTTTTATTGATTTTGTATATGAGTTCGTTTTTGATATAGGAAAAAATAACGTGCATTATTTCACGTGGTAAATATATTTTCGATATATGTTCATTAAAAAAACAAACATACATAAAATAATCAACTAATTTGTACATTTCTGTATTACACAAATACAGAAAACACTTTTTATATTCTATTTTGAATACCATATGTTTTTATCATAATAATGACAAAACAAACAAGTCGTTAAGCAAGAAGCAGCACAAATAATTATGCAACGACATGGTTCATTAAAGAGTAAATAGGTGAATAACGACATATTATACATTGGATTTTTTCTATCTGTTTCATTTTCATAATCATCTTCACTATCATATTCACTATAGTATTCTAACTTATTATTTTGTTCAGTTCTTACATTATCATCTAAATCGCAATAAAATCCGTAACCGTTCTGAATATCCACGTCAATCATATGCATATTGGTATTAATTGCATTATAGTAAGATAAGAAAAACCTATCAATTTTTCGTTCTTGGATAATTTAATTCATATTGATATAAAAACAAATAAATACTAAGTGCATGTCAAGTGAAACATCCATATACAAAGATTATATTGATTTAACTGCAACATACCAAGAAAAATATGGGAAACAATGCGTATTATTAATGATGGTGGGCGCTTTTTTCGAAGTATATGGATTTCGAAATAGTGAAACACAAGAAATCGAACACAGTGAAATAAAAAGCTTTTCGCAGATTTGTAATTTACACATTAGTGAAAAAAAAATTGTATACAAGGATAAACAGGTGCTAATGGCGGGGTTCCGTGATTATACACTCGACAAATATTTGCAAAAACTTACTGAAAACAGATATACTGCCGTGGTTTATATACAAGAAAAACAGGGCAAAATCATTACACGTGTCTTGGACAGTATTCACTCACCTGGCACATATATATCCTATGAAAACGACAGCTCATTACAAATGACAAATAATATATTGTGTATTTGGATTGACATACATAAACCGATGCTATATGGGAAAAAAAGTCACAATCATGTTTCCAAAACACGCGATTATTTGATTTGTGGAACGGCCGTTGCAAATATTTTTACAGGAAAATCCTATATTTCGGAGTTTCAACAAAGTTATGTCATCCAACATACTACGTTTGACGAACTCGAACGAATGATGGTCACACACAATCCCAGTGAAATATTGTTACTATCCTGTTTGGAGGAAAACGAAATCAAAAACATAATGCAATATATTGGCATTCAAAACCAACGTGTTCATTGTATTCATTCAAAAGAACACTCGAAAGCACTGCGTTGTCAACAGCAAAAGTATATATCGGAAATATTGACATCGTATTATGGCGAAGAATGCCTAAATATATGTGCCGAGTTTCAAACCTATCCAACCGCCACACAATCCTTTTGTTTTCTCTTGGATTTCATTCAAGAACACAATCCCAATCTCGTGAAAAATATTTCGATTCCCGATTTTCAAAAAAGCACCAGTGTTCTTTTAGCGAATCACACTCTACATCAGCTAAATATTGTTACCAGTGACCAAGGTAAAGACAAAGGGCAATTAAGCTCAATCAATTCCTTTTTGAATAAATGCAATAGTGCAATGGGTCGCAGACGATTTTACTATCAATTGGTTTCTCCAACCACGGATACATCATGGTTACACAATGAATACAAGCACATTTCTTATGTGCTAGAAAATTCAATATGCGAAGACATAGACATTATTCGCAAATCCCTTAATCAATTACGCGACATCGAAAAAATATGCAGACAATTGTCCATTAAACGCCTGTATCCGTCATCGATTTATTATTTGGTAAATACACTGGAGCATTGCAAAGACATATATAGTATGTTTGAAGGACACCCAGATTTACAATCTTATTTCTATAAAAACGACGAATTCAACAATATTCAAAAGCAATGCATTGAAGTCTTGGACTTTCTTGAAAAAAGTTTCTATATAAGTAAATGCCAGGCGATTCATAATTTAGTTAGTTTTGAGGAAGTCTTTATTAAACCTGCTATAAACAATGATTTAGACGTTTTAGTCGAAAAATACAATAAGAATGAACGCGATTTTCACGAAATACATGAAATACTAAATCGTTTTATGCATGCACAAGGAAATATTCCTGGAGCATCTTCCGTTGAATACGTAAAAATCCATCAAACAGAAAAATCCGGGCGAAGTTTTCAAATCACGAAAAAACGCGGAACATTTTTGAAAGACATTATTAAACAACAACAAAATGGATCCATGATTATTGAAAACAATCCAGAAACGTTGTGGAAAGACGTGAAGTTCAAAAACGCAACCACGACAAATGACGAAATCGATATTCCATTTGTAAACCGTATTAACCGTGAAATGGTTTACCAGCGAGATCAAATCAATAAAGTAATATGCGCAACCTATTTCGAACTTTTGGGAACCCTCGAAACCCAATATTATAGTTTCTTGGAAAACATTGCTTCCTATTTATCAAAAGTCGATGTATTAATCACAAAAGCATATATCGCCAAAACATATAATTATTGTTGTCCTGAAATCGACGAAAAGAATGAAAAATCCTTTGTAGATGCAAAAGCATTACGTCACGTTTTAATCGAGCACCTTCAAACAAATGAATTATACGTACCGAATGATATTTGTCTTGGAAAGAATGACACCAATGGTATTTTGTTATATGGAACAAATGCCGTAGGTAAGACGAGTTTGATTCGCGCTCTCGGTATTTCGATTGTAATGGCACAAGCCGGAATGTATGTCCCATGTTCTAAATTTGTATACAAACCCTATAGTTCGATTTTTTCGCGAATATTGGGAAATGATAATCTGTTTAAAGGATTGTCTACCTTTGCCGTGGAAATGTCTGAACTGCGGGTCATTTTGAAAATGGCAAATGAAGAAAGTCTCATATTAGGAGACGAATTGTGCTCTGGAACCGAAACGGAATCCGCTCTTTCGATATTCGTATCTGGATTAATGCAGTTGTCTGAAAAAAAGAGTTCGCATATTTTCGCCACGCATTTTCATGAAATCATCCATTATGACGAAATCGAGAATTTACGTGAACTTTCCTTAAAACATATGTCCGTGTATTACGATCGTGAAAGTGATGCATTGGTATATGACCGTAAATTAAAAGAGGGTCCAGGAAACCGAATGTATGGTTTGGAGGTGTGTAAATCGCTCCATTTAGACGAACAATTCCTAAAACAGGCGTATGCTATACGTTCGAAGTATTTTCCCGAAACCAAAACATCATTAGATCAAAAAGAGAGCAAATACAATGCAAAAAAGGTGAAATCGACTTTATGTGAAATGTGTAAAAAGAATAAAATGGAAGAAGTTCATCATTTACAGCACCAACAAGATGCAAATGAAGAAGGATTTATTGAAAATGAAAAGGGTGTGTTTCATAAAAACCATGTAGCGAATTTGTTAAATATATGCGAACAATGTCATGACGAACTTCATCGAAAGAACAAGTCCTTGGTCCGTAAAAAGACAACGAAAGGTTATAAATTGACGACTTAAGTAAATTTCCGGAAAATGTGGTAATAAAAGTAGGCAAAAATGATACCAAAACATGCTCCTACAAACACTTGTGTGAACGTGTGGTTTTTGTATACAACACGTTGAATGCTCGTAATACATGCGATTGACGCAAATAATAAAGTGATCCATGTGGTTTTTAATGCAAGATATAGGAACGTAGTAAGAAACCAAACACTTTGCGAATGGCCTGATGGTATACCATATTTATCAGTGTCGCTCATTTTATTTACAGGAATGTCTAGAACATGTCCAGTAGGAGTAAAATGAACAAAGGTGTTTGAAGGACGTTCTTGCTTAAATACGTGTTTGAAAGTAGAATTAATGGATTGATTGGCTATAAAACCGAGTATTGTATATAGGAATAATATCTTTTGAGGAAAAACAAATAGTAAACTTAATAAAAATAATATATAAGGACCATAGTATCCTATATAAGAAAGAATCGGATCCATATATTATGTTTTTAGAAAAAATTGAAAGGCTATTTCAAAACATATGTCATGCAACTTTTACAACAATGATGTGCAATATTACACCTATATGCGATGATATAAACAGTCAAGATGACTATGTAGACGAACCTTTTGAATATGATGAAGAAATTGTAGAATTAGCGAAAAAATGGGGAATGCCAGAACAGGAAATTATCGATTTATTTCAACACTGGGAAGACAATGATATTGGTGGATTTTATGGATTGCCGTGGCATGATCCAGATGTTCCAGATGAATATGGAATTGACGGAGGACGATTTATTGACAGTTATCCTGAAAACAATTACAGTGGATCTTGCTCTTCCTATATAACCGAAGACGAAGAATCAAATATCAATCGTTTTGTTGAAAATGCAATTGAACATTACAACAACGGACCTTTGTATCAACCGGTAATTGCGCCAAATGTATTGGCGTTTATCGATTGTAAGAAAAAAGAGGATTTACGAAAAGAGAAAATGGAAAAAAAAGACAAATAAACAATGCTTTATAGTAAAGAAGCGAATATGTACATTTATATATTTGTATTTTTTTTCTCGTGTAGGATTACTGAGCCGGGCGTATTTGTTTTTTCAATGTGTTGAACTTTTGTATAAACCACGTCTACATTTTGCATAGACGCGTATTTCGAGTTGATTTTACATAACAAGGCACCTTGTTTGATAACCGGTGCTAATTGTTTACGATTCCATGATTCATTTGTTTTAGCAATTACATGACACGAGGGAGCGTTTTCAATGTGAAACCATAAATAATGCGGTAAGGATGCGTCTATAATATCGAAATTTTCTTGTGCATTTTTTCCAATAATAAATTGGACTTCTGTGTTTATTTTGGGTATAAAGACGGATTTTTCAACAGGCATGATTCTATCTTATTTACTAAAGAAGATACAATGGAAATCAATTTTTTTTGTAGGTTGTCGTTTGTTTTTCATTTTCTATAACATTCATAATTCTTGCGTAAGATTCGCTACTAATGACGTTGTTTTCTTTCATTTCTTTTAATTGATTTAATTCAAATTGATCGCTTGTATATGCACCTGAACCAAGTGCAGGAGGTCCCGGTTTTAACCATTGAATCGCTGTTTCGGTCGATTTCCAATACTTAAGTTCAGCAAGGAAACGCAAAACAGTTGCTTCTTTCTGTTTTCTACATTTTTGAATTGCATTTTTTTCGCAATACGTATAACCATCGTGATTATAACAAAAGGCTGTAATCACGTATTTGATGTCGCACGGTAAATCCAAATGATTGATAATAATATTCATATTACGTAAGGTTTTATAATACACCTATCGAATTAGACCTTTCAATTTTTAACTGGGTGGACAGTTTCCATAACATTTACCTTTGTGATAATATTCGTTTAATGTGCCGATCATGGGATTGTTATAATTATTTTTGTTGGTAGGGCCATATTCATTACCCGCAACACATTTCACTCCCTTTTCTCCCTTTAATAACGTGCAACAATTAATTGATGCACATGCATTTAAATCACTGTTATTGCATTGATTTTCAATTTCCTCAGGAAGAGCCTGGTAATATTCACAAAACCCGACATTTTTCACTATTTTATCATTAATTTCCTTTGGATGCATTGGAATATTGTTTGCTAGCATAAAATCGCTATAACTTGGAATATAACTACCTCCTTTGTAGATTAAAGCATTTGCTTTATTATAAACAGGTGATCCGAATTTATCAAAACTACTATCATCAGAAGTGCTATCATCAGAAGATTCAGAATCGTCGCTAGGAGCAGGAGCAGGAGCAACATTCGTAATGTCACTAGGAGCAGGAGCAGGAGCAATATTCGTATTATCGCTAGGAGCAGGAGAAGGAGCACTGTTGTTTTCTAATCCCTCTTTACGTGAACCAACGTATTGTAATCCCGTCATGACACATAAGACCAATATAATAAATAACTGAACATAATGACTAGTTTTAGGAGAAAATAAAGACGCCCATTTTATTGTTTTCGTAATATGAACCGACGTAGATAGAACAAACAATATGACTAAAAGGAGAAAAATAATCCAAAATACCATACTAATAAAGTATATTGATATTTTTCCGAAATACAAAATTGATTAATAACTTGTTTAAAGATATGTTTCAAATATATATACATAATGATTATTCCAGTTAAATGTTTCACTTGCGGCACCGTATTGGCCAATAAGTATCGCTATTACCAAGACCAAGTTCGCAAAATCAAGATTCAAAAGGGGCAGGATTTACAAAAAGTCATTTATTTGACAAAAGAAAATATGGACAAAACACCCGAAGGTGAAGTACTCGATGTGATTGGACTAAATAATGTATGTTGCCGTCGTCATATGTTGACCCACGTAGATGTAGAATAATTAATGTTTAGAGGAAATAGGAGAAAATTATTTTAATAAATAGTTTTTTCACGTTATATAGTATATGAAACAATCAAAGAAAGTTTTAAAAAAGCCAAAAAGACAATCGAAAAAACAAAAAGGAGGTGTTTCCTATAACAGTGAAGTTAATTTTGCAACTTTAGGTGGAAATTATTATCCATATAATAATAATATCAATAATCCTCAAGATCCTAAATTTGTCACAGATGCGCGTTTATTAAATTGTAGTACTGCTGAAAGTGCTACTATTTTTGGCGGAAAGAAACAGCGAAAAAACAAGAAACATCTTAAAAAAACAAAGGGGAAAAAGCACGTAAAGATTCACACACGTAGAAAAAGAAAACAGAAGGGTGGTTCAACCAATCCATTGGGTTACAGTTTTTTAACTGGAATATCTACTGAAAATGGTTCTGTGCCAATTTCATTTGGTAGTGCAGCTGGAACTAATTATATGGAAAAAACGTTAATGGCTAAAGAAATTCCTTCAAACAAAATGGGTCCGGAATCGACATTGCCTACAATTGCTTAAATCATTTTTATCTAATTGCATTATATAAAAATGGCCGTTAAAGGATTGCGTAACTTGTGTACCCCTTCATACATTTATTTAGTCGTTTCTGTCATTGCCCTTGTGGTAATGATGTACCAAAACATGGGCAATGTAGATAAATATTGCTTGGGTTCTTATAGCTGTAATGTGTCCAGCACTGCTATGATTTTTATTATTAAGGCAGTTTATATTCTATTCTGGACATGGGTATTGAATTTGATCTGTAAAGCAGGTGCTACGGGTGTTGCTTGGTTTGTTTTGTTGTTGCCTTTGATTTTGCTTTTTGTTTTGTTGGCAGGTATGATGTTTTACGAAAACAGCAAGGAAGGAATGAGTAGTGAAGTTGCCCTCTAAAGAACACAACCGACATTCGTATTTATTAAAAACAATTACAATAGATTCTAGAAATAACTATTAAATTACTATAAAATTGAATCCAGTTTATAGTATTTAGGAAAACAAAATAAATAGAACTTCAGTATATAGTAAATCATGGAACCAAGATTACATTCAATTTCAGAAGAAGGCGATGTCTTAAATTTCACATTACAAGGTTTACACGTGAGTTTTGCCAATGCAGTTCGCCGAACATTATTATCAGACATACCCATTATAGCCATTCGCACAGAAACATACGAAACAAATCAGTGTCAAATTGAAACAAATACCGGACGTTTACATAATGAAATTATCAAGCAGCGCCTTAGTTGCATTCCCATTCATTCAAAAAAATTCCATGACGATGAAGATGGCAAAGCGCTTCCAGGAAATTATCAACTCGCGGTTCACATCAAAAACGACAGTCAAAATGTCCGCTATGTGACCACCGAGGATTTCCATATTAAGGAAAAGGACGCCGAAAAGATTCTATCACGTGACGAACAACAAAAGCGTTTTCCCGATCTTTTCCCTAAAGACCCGTATACACAATGTTATATCGATTTTGCTAGACTACGACCCAAGTTAGGAGAAGGTTTAGAGGGAGAAGAATTAAAATTAACAGCCGATTTTAGTATAGCAACCTCCAAAGAAAACAGTATGTTCAATGTAGTATCGAAATGTTCGTATGGAAATACGCTGGATCAAGCAAGAGGACATGAAGTATGGGAAGCACAAGAAGCGAAATTAAAGGAAGAAGGACAAACCGGACAGGAAATCAAATTCCAAAAGCAGAATTTCTTCTTATTAGACGCGCAGCGTTATTATGTAGAAAATAGTTTCGACTTTATCCTTCAAACATTAGGTATTTATGAAAACCGAGAATTGGTTCGTAAGGCGTGCATTGTATTGCAAAACAAATTCATTGATTTGATCCAAAATCTAGATGCGGATTTAGTATCTATTCAATTGAGCGAAACCACAATGGAAAATTGTTATGACGTCATATTGGAAAACGAGGATTATACCATGGGAAAATGCATCGAATATATGGTTTACACTAAGTTTTACGAAGGAACCAAAATATTGGATTTCTGTGGATTCAAGAAGTTCCATCCGCACGATAAAAACAGTAAATTACGTATTGGTTTTGAGAAAAAGGCCGATAAAACCAGTGTAAAACAATGTTTACGAGAAGCTTGTGTAGATATTCAAGAAATTTTCAAGAAAATATTTGCATTGTTTAAAGCATAAATAGGGGGTCAATAAACCGTAATACAAATGATTTCAATAGAAAATTGAAACCATTTTTTATTTTTTATATTGTAAATAACTGGAAAAACGATGTTACGAAGTTTATTATTTTGCTGTGGTTTAGGAACTGATCCTGATTTGGAAAATGCGACCTGGGAAAATACGTCGCCTTTTGTCCCAAAAGTTCATGCTGGAAGAGTAATAAAGGTATATGACGGAGATACGATTACGATTGCTGCAAAAATAGAAAATGGTGGTCCGAAAAGTGATGTGTATCGCTTTTCCGTGCGTTTATTGGGAATCGATACCCCGGAAATGAAATCGCATTTTGAAGCGGAAAAAAAGTTGGCAAAAAGAGCCAAAGAGGCTCTTTCTGAACAAATTTTAGGCGAAATAGTGACTCTAGAAAATGTAAGTATGGAAAAATACGGACGTATTTTGGCAAATGTAATGTTTAAAGGTAGAAATATGAATGATTGGATGTTAAAAGAAGGATATGCTTTAAAATACGATGGTGGAACAAAAGAAATACCAGAAGAATGGAGAAAGTAGGTTTACAATGGGATATTTTGAATCTTCACTGGTTTAGTTGTATATAAGGAGGTCGATTACCGTGAAATCGTTTTTAAGAAACAAATAAATAAAATATAATACGTCACTGCACAAGAGATTTTTCATTTTTTTTGATATAACCATTTTAAATAAATGGTTTGTTTCTTTTGTCCGGTCATAGAGAATTGTAAAATCATGAATATGTCCACTTACAGAATATATATGCATTGGATTTGATGGAAGCGGTATAATTGTTTTAACTGTAATATGTCCGTCTCTATTTTTATGTGAAATATCGAACAACGTGCCTTTGAAGCCTTTATTTATTATATTAAATAGTCCTTCGCCTTCTAGTGGAAAATGTGCCTGATGACAATATACAATAGCTTTTTTATCATAGAAATCTGAATATACACTATTTCTATTTTTTCTCAAATTGCTTACATAATTGTTTTCTAAATTCGAAAAATTCATTTTATTAATAATAATCGCTGAAAGTAAATAGAATAAACATCGATATCAATTTTATTCTATTATTTGTATATTTTGAGCGTTCTTGCACTTGCATCGTTCGTTTCTACATATTTCGGCATCCAAAAATAAGGAATAATTGTTCCGAGTCCTTGGTAATGAGACTCAAATAGTAAACGATAATATAATTTTTCACAAGTATCTGGTAATAAATGATTTTTAAAATTACATAATGATTCGTGCGTAGATACAATATTATTTATATCCATGTTTTCATGATTATGTGTTTTAAAATATTGCTCGGCATGTTCAGACGTAATTTCGTATAGTGACCGTGTTTGCTTGGAAACACCGTCACTAAACGCCTCCTTTTGTCTATATAAAATTTCACTTGGAAGAAGTTGATTTCCTTCTGCATTTTTAAAATTGTCAATATAGAATGCGTCACGTAAGAGTTTTTTCTCTACATACGTATTTCCATTTTCTTTAAACTCGTTTTCATTGCGCGTTTTGCATCGAATCGAATACGGAATTGACAAGTAATATTGTGTCCATGCTCTATCTAAAAACGGTGTTCTGGGTTCTAAACCGTGTGATGAAATACATTTATCAGATCGCAATACGTCGAATGTGTGGATATCTTTCAATAATCGCCTACATTCCTTATCGTATTCGATTCTATCATTGGCACAACTAACATATAAATAACCTCCGGTAAGTTCATCGGAACCATCTCCGTTGAAAATTACTTTGGCGTCACTGTTTTTTGAAATATAGTTACCGATTAACCAATTTCCAATACTAGCACGAACGATGGTAGTATCATAACTCTCTATGTCGTAAATAACGCTTGGAATCGCATCTACGAAATCTTTTTCTGTTAATATGATTTCAGTATGTTTTGTTCCTAAATAATCCGCCATAATTTTAGCATAAGCAAGATCATCGGAGCCTTCAATGCCGATGCTGTAGGTTTCTAAGACCCGGTTTCCATTTTTTTTGCAATATTCATTTACGATTGCTGTAATTAAACTGCTGTCTAATCCACCCGAAAGAAGGCATGCAATCGGGCGTTCTGTGTTCATACAGCGTTTTTCAACAGCGTTTATTAAATAATGCTGAATATTTCCGTATATTTGTTTCATTTCTACATTTTCGTTCAAGACTGCACAAGAAGTAAACCCCGTATTGTGGTAAGGAACAAAACCCCTTTCACATTTCCATTGTGAACATTCATTGTGAACCATTGTATAATGACTATATGTTCCCGGTTTAAACTGCTCAACCACAACACCGTTATTGAGCTCTTTCGCATAAATATCATATATCATCTTCAATTCACTCGCAATACATAATGTTTGAAGGGAATTACTTGGGTTGTGCATTATATATAATGGGCGAACGCCGTATGGGTCTCGAGCCATATAAATTTCACTACAATGGTCTTGATTCATTTCCATTAAACAAAATGCAAACACGCCGTCTAACATTTGAAGACATTGTTCAATTCCGTATTGTTTGTATAAATGTATTATGATTTCACAATCGGAATCCGTTCTCGGTGTAATGCTCATAATTTTATACAACTCTTTGTAGTTGTATATTTCTCCATTGCAAATGAGAACAATATTTCCGATAGTAATTGGTTGATGCGATAATGGATTTAATCCGTTGATTGCTAAACGATGGAATCCAAAATCCGTAGAAACGGTTATATTCTTGTAAACAGAATATTCCGGACCTCTATGCGCACCCTTCTGAAAAGATTTTTCAAGAATGTCGCGATTTTCACCGTTGTGATTTAGCAACGCAAAAATACCGCATATATTTATAAAAATATATAATTCTTTATATTTTTATAAACAAAGAATTATGTATTATAAAATTGATAGTTATATGAACCTTATAGAATAATTAATATTTAAAGGAATATGGAGAAACGATTAACAACAAAAGTCAACGACTATGTGTCTACATTTAAAAATGATTTACATAGTAAAATATTAAATACGAAATTTGAAGAAAGGGAACAAATGTCCGATCTTATTCAATATATCTTTGATTACGATAAATTGTGTTTAAGCAAGGAAGATTTCGAAAAACGTAAGCGTGTAAAGAATTCAATTCCCGAAGTAAATCGCTGTGTTGCAAGAAGAGCGAATGGCGAGCAATGTACACGAAGACGCAAAGATGAATGTGAGTATTGTGGAACACATTCAAAGGGAACACCTCACGGGACTATGCAAAGTGAAGACGAAGATATTCAACATAACCAAAGTGTTGATGTATTTGCTCAGGAAATAAAGGGTATCGTCTATTATTTAGACAAATACAATAATGTATATCATACGGAAGATATTTTGAAACAAAAGGAGGATCCGAAAATTATTGCCAAATGGGAGAAAAATGGACAACATTATACTATACCCTCTTTAGGCTTAATATAATTAGTTGATGTTCTTATCTATTTTACGAACAATGTTTTCTTTCACTGAAATTTCACGGTTTTCATGAATGTATTGATGAAGCTGGTCGCTTTTTTCTGCATTTCCTTGAAAGAAGTTATTTAGAAGATTTTGAAGCATTTTTTTTGTAATTGGTTTCTTCGTGGTGGTTCTTTTTAATTCTAAAGACCCATTGTTAATATTAAAGCTGTCGATATCTTGGTCTTTCATAATGTTTATTAAATTTTTGTTCAAATCTTCTTTTGCTTTTTTTCGTGTCTTGATTTCTTGTTGTAAGGTACGTATTTCGTTATCATATTGAATCCATTGTTTAATTTGTGAAATAATTCTTTCTTTGTCCATCTCTATACTTGTGTATATTAATTTTTAAATCTTTTTCTTTTTTTAGATAATAAGTATATACAATGCTTTTTAAATATTCCCGCGCGACGATTCAAAATAAAGATCATAATAATTCAGTACAACAAAATAATGTGTCAACAATTATGCCTATGCATATGGGATCCCTCGTTAATCATCGGCCAAGAATTCATAAACAAATTAAAGAGCCTGCTGTAGTTGACATGCAAAAGTCCGCTCCGCCAGTGAACCCGGTTGTTCAACCAAAACAAATGTTATGGGGGCAACCTACGTGGTTTTTATTACATTGTCTTGCAGAAAAAGTGAAAGAATCTTCGTTTCCCAAAATTCGCAAATCATTGTTTAAAACTATTATTCAAATTTGTGGAAATTTACCGTGTCCGGAATGCGCCGATCATGCTACAAATCATTTACAACGAATTAATTTCGACGCCATTCAGACAAAAGAACAACTCAAAACTATGCTTTGGAACTTTCACAACATTGTAAATAAAAAGAAGCACTATCCAATCTTTCCATTTGAAAAATTGAGTCAATATAACAATGCGCATTTCAAAAACATAGTCCAAAATTTCTTTTATCATTATACCAAAAAAAATTACGGTATGCGCGTAGGAGCACATAATTTCCATCGCGGATTAACAACAAAAGATATACAACATTGGTTCCAAGAGAATATGAATCATTTTACAAAGTAATCGATTCCGGCTCTTCAAAATATTTCGTCGATTTCGAAATGATATATTCGTATATCCGATTAATAGCACTTAATAATAATAAATGTTTTGAGGAACCATCATAATTTTTTTCATGAAACCATATATCAAATGTATTTAATGTGTTAATAAATTCCTGTATCATTCCTTCAAAGTTCGTGTTTTCGTTTTTCCATTCATAATATACATGTGAATACATTCTGTCATGACATGTATCGTAATGATTTACGTTTATTGGGTCATATTGGAACCAATATTTTTTGCGAAATCGGTGCATCCAAGGAATAATAATCGATTGTCCGTTTTGTTGTTTGATACATTTTTGTGAATGTTGTTTGTGTAATTCAAACTCGTTCATGGTTTCGGCAGCGACTTTAAACATATCTAAAAATTTTTCGGAATGGCGCACATTTCCAGTTATCAATATTTTCATGCGTTTTTCTAAATGCTCCCATGAATAGTTGGAAGCCGTTTCAATGTAATAAACCTCGTTTTCACATATCTTACAAATCGTTTCCTTAATATTCATTGGTAATTGATCAAATGTATCGTATTTCATATTGTGAATAGACAGCATTTCTGTTAGGGGGGGTATTACATAATGTTTAAAGGAATCTTGTCTTCAATTTTATAACATAAATAATATTATATTGTATATATTATTTATGCTGCGCTTTGTGTGCGATTGACTGCGCGACATCTGTATAAACTTTTTGTTGGACGACTACAAACATCTTTGTTGCTAATACCGCTAAAATAAGCCAGACCAGGGACTTTTGTTCCTTCAATAATCATTGCCCATAATGTTCCAATAATACCACCAATAATAAGGGAAGTAATTAACATAATGTTTGTAGAACAACCGTTTGATGTGCTCCAGAAAATATCACCAATAATCAAAATAGGGAACATGATGAAAGTGGGTATGTTTTGTGAAACCAAATTATTTGTTCCAATGAAATAAGACAAATAGGCCAATGTATAACCGTATACGGTTTGTGACAAGGGTAGTCTTGAAATAGGACCACTGGCGCCCAATGTAAGTTGGTTACAAATGGCCTGTGCGTATGTGGACAAATTGATTTGCTCTTTTTCGCTTTGTGGTAAAATATTGCCAATAAATATTGTCAAAAACGCGGTTATTAAAAGACCGACTAAAAAGATTAATCCTTTTAAGTCTTGGTTAAAAATCGATTGAAGCGCAAAATAAGCGGTAATAATAAAAGGCGCTAAACGAAAAAATAAATAAAAAATACTAATAATGTTTAATTCCATATTGTTCTAATAATATAACATTAGAAAAATACCAATCCAATTACTTTGTAATAGCTAAATCAATTGCTTCGTTGATATTGTTAACTGCATGGAATTTATATTGACTTAGATCTATGACATCGCTGTATTTTTTTTCGAATTCATCAAAGTCTTCCTGGTTTTCAACTGGAAACAATATTTTACGCACTCCAGCGCGAATACTTCCTAAAATCTTGGATTCGAGTCCACCAATAGCAGTAATGCGTCCTTGTAAATTGATTTCACCTGTCATTGAAATCTCATTGTGTATTTTCTTTTCACTCAAAAGGCTGTATAATGCTAATGTAATTGCACCACCCGCAGAAGGTCCGTCTTTCGGAACTGCACCTTCAGGACAATGCACATGAAGGCCTTGTAACTTGGTATCTTCAAATGTTTTCAACCATTTCTTTTGTTGTTTCTTTTCGAGTAATGACCAAGTCAATGTTTTTGCAACATTCATACTTTCTTTCATGACATCACCTTGCATACCTGTCAATTTCAAATCGAGGAAGGTGTTTGAAGGGAAAATACGTGCTTCAATTGGAATAATACCGCCTTTTCCGAGAGCGTTTGCCCACATACCGTTGATTATACCAGCACTCGGTTCTTTGTGAATCTTTGTTTCATGGATTTTTCTGTATTTTTTCAAAAACGTTGTTCCTAAATCTTCGATCTTTACTTCAATTGGCAGTTCGATTGGTTGTTCCGATTTTTGATAGTGAAGCAACATCAAGTTAATTTCACCAAAGAGATCAAACAGAATTTCCTTTAATTTACGAACACCGGGTTCCATCGTATAGGTTTCAATAATATGCTTAATTAATTCTTCACTTAAAAGTACCGTGTTTTCGAATCCCATCTTTTCATTTAGTTCGGGCATCATGAACTTATTTACAATAACAAGCTTGTCTTTCCAAGACAAATTATCGAAACGAATACGGTGAATACGGTCTAATAAAATACGGTCGATTAATGACGGATCGTTATATGAAAAAATAAAAAGCACTTTGGAAAGATTAATTGGTACTCCACTGAAATAGCGGTCTTGGAATTCATCGTTTTGCGTCGTATCAATCAAATGGGTTAATATACCAATGATTTCGCGACCTTGTTCCGTGCGACTTATTTTATCCAACTCATCAATGTAAATAATCGGATTCATGCATTTGCATTCCATTAATACATCGACAATTTTGCCCCATGTGGAGTTGACATAGGTGTAATTATGACCTTCTAATGTAGATCCATTACACGAACCTCCAAGAGCAATGAACGAAAATGGACGTGGAACACCTTTATCGTCACGTAAACAATTGGATAATCCTCTTTTTGCAAGTGACGTTTTTCCTACACCCGGAGATCCCTCAAAACCGAAACAATAACCTTTTTGTTCACCGCTGATCCATTGACCAACGATTTTGAGAATCTGGTTTTTTGGTTCTTCGTGACCGTAAATAGACTCGTCTAAAGATTCACTTATTTTCTTCATATCCGTTTCGAGGGTTTTGATTTCATTGGTTAATGTAAACGTATTTTTGTATAATGGTAGCAATAAACTATTGGGATTGTTTCGTTTGTAAACATCCATGAGATTATCTTTTGGTATATCGGTTAAGGTCTTTTTAATCGTTTGTAGTGCATTTGATTTCGATTTATAACCGTTGATATTTAGTTTTTTCAATTGTACTTCAAGTTCCTTTTTCTTCATTTGACCACATTTTTCCAATAACTCTTTATTAAACTTGTTTTCAACATAGTGTTTTGCCTCGTCGTTGTATTTGTTAATTTCAAATAACGTATATTTTTGCTTTTCTTCAATGTGAATCATTTGTTTTACACCTTCAAACAATTCATTTAAATCGTCTAATTTGCATAAAATCGGTTCTTTTTTGTAATTTCCAAAAGGTATTTTAAGGAGACCCTCTAAATATTGCTTTGATTTTGATGCTTGATCATCTGATTTTCCCTTGATTTCTTTCAGCTTTGTAAGTGCCTTTTCCTTTATTTTCTCATTTCCTCGCAAAAGTAATACCTTCTGTTCTAATGTTGCCTGGTTGTCTTGATTCGATGACAATGATTCTTGTGTGAATTCTATCGTATTAATCATTGTTTCCTTGAAAAATTGTTTTAATTTCCAAGGCATACTATCGTAAATATTCTTTTGGTCTCGACTGTCATTTGCATCGGCACTGTCTTGGGATCCGATTAAATCATATAACATGTATGCGATATATTGCACTTCATTATCATGATTATATAAGATAAGGTGGATCAGCATTTTACGCCTGGAAATAACGTCCATATCAAAATATTTTTTAATGATTTTGTCAACGGAGTTTGTTTTGACAAATTTGACATCGGTTAAAATATTGTGTTGTAACTTGACTAAATCATTATCGCTGTATACCAATATATCTCTTAAGGTCAAGCAATCAATCCAACGCTCGAATACTTCCTTTGATAATATTTTATCCTCCTGATTGGAATAATGATCAATGAGACTTTGAATACGAAAATCAACATATTCGTTATTTTTAATGAATTGTAACGGAATATTTTTCATTAATCCGTTTAGAGAAATCATTTTTTTCTGTTCGTCATTGCGGAAAATAATACGTAGTCCATATACGTTTTGAAACAAAGAGTTGTATGAACCATTCGACAATAAGCATTCTAAATGTTTTTGTTCCTCTAATTTGATAATATGTTCCGTTATCTTGTTTTTAAATCCAACTTCATTGTGAGATGCACACCAGTTCAGCTGTTTAATTCCATATGGAGTAATATAATTTTCGATTAACTCTAACTTCGCCTTTTCTAAATAATTTGGCTCATTGTCTTGGAATTTATTGTATTTTGATCCAAATAAAACCAATAAGACTTTCGATAAATGCATTGTTCCGTAATTTGTAAAAATAGCTACTAATTTGTCATATATGAATTGCATTTCGTCTAATGCCTTTTCGTTGTCTTCCTTTTTCTCTAGATTTGTTAATATGATCTGCACTTTTTCATGTAACGTGTGTAAAGAATCCGTACATTGTGTTATGGATTGATTACTAAATAATTCGAAACTTCGAGTTTGTTCTAAAAACTGGAATGTTTCTAAAATTAATACTTCGGCTTCTTTACCTTTTTTTACTATAAACGTTGTTTTATCCTTTTCACTAGAATGATGCATTTCATTCTTTATGGGAAAATTGTTTATATTCGTTGTTTTCATCGTTTATAGTAATGCTATATATTTTAATATGATACAATTTATTTTTATTAAACAATATAAACCGAATACTTGAGTATAAATAGTAATGGGTATCCCTAGTTATTTTTCGTATATTATTAAGAATTATGGTCATATTATACGAAATCTTGTTGATATTTCTTTTCAACCTTTCAGTCATTTGTTTATGGATTGCAATTCTATCATATACGATGCAGTCCGTAGCTTAGAAACAGAAGACGAATTGTTGTTTGAAGGAAATATGCACGAAACACTCGAAAAAAAGATCATTGAAAAGGTCGTTAAGCACATTAGTGACTATATTTTTTATATAAAACCCACGGATTTGGTATATATTGCTTTTGACGGCGTGGCGCCTTTTGCCAAAATGGAACAACAACGTATCCGACGTCATAAGAACCAGCCTACAAGTAGTTCGAAGTGGAGCACGTCAAATATTACACCAGGAACAAACTTTATGAAAAAACTTTCTCAAAAAATCACTAAATCGTTTAAGAATTTAGAAGCGCATTTTCATGTAAATAAAATCATTGTTTCGAGCACATTAGAACCGGGTGAAGGTGAACATAAATTATTTCAATACATTCGTGAACATCAAACAAACATGAAGGGAAAACGTGCTGCAATATACGGTCTTGATTCTGATTTAATTATGCTGGCATTGTTCCATTTTCATTATTTCTCGGATTTGTATATTTTCCGCGAGACACCGGCATTTGGCGCTCAATTGATTGAACAAAACGGTGACGACAGTTGTCATTTTCTAAGTATACAGCATTTAGCAAAGGGTATTTTGGGTGAAATGAATGTATCAAATGATAGTAGCAAAATGTATGACTATATTTTCATGTGTTTCTTTTTAGGAAATGATTTTCTACCCCATTTTCCTTCTTTAAACATACGAACGACTGGAATGGACACATTGATACAAACCTATAGTCGATTATTCCGTAATTCACATGAAGGGCTCATAATGAATAACCAACTGAACTGGAAACAGATTTACAGGTTTATTTATGAACTGGCGAAATATGAGCATGAGCGCATTTCTGGAGAAATGAATGTTCGCGAAAAATGGGTAAAGCGAAATTGGTCAATGGAAACGGACTCGGATAAAGATTTCGTCAAACAAAGCGCACCCGTTCTTTTACGAGGAACGGAATTGTATATTGATCCATCGGAAAAATATTGGCAAAATCGCTATTACAATAGTTTGTTTGAAGGAAAAACACATCGAAAGGACATTTGTATTAATTATTTAGAAGGTTTAGAATGGGTTTTCAAATATTATACAAATAATTGTCCACATTGGAAATGGAAATATCATTATCATTATCCCCCTTTATTGAAAGATCTCATCAATCATGTTCCTAGAAACAATATGGATTTCATAATGTCTCAAGATAAGGAGAATGTGCCTTATTCGGGATTAACACAACTGTGTTATGTTCTTCCGAAAACATTGCACACTTTGTTACCGGAAAAGCATCGCAATTATTTGCAAGAAAATATGAATCAGTGTTTTGTAAATGAATTCGAATATCAATGGGCGTTTTGCAGATATTTATGGGAAGCACATCCTCTTTTACCTAGCATTTCAATTGATTCGTTAAACAAAATCGAATGTTTGTAATATGTGCAAAAATATAAATAAGAAATGTATTTATTATTTATATGACGGAACTCAAAGAAACAAATGAAAACTACATTATAAAGATTACTAAACAAAAACATATGAATGTGTCTTTGGTTTATAACCGTAATTTTCTAAACATATTCGGTTTTGAGGATTTTCGTATGCATTCTCATGGAGAAAACGAACCGATCGAATACCCGGAATCCGAATCAGAAGACGATACTTTGTTGCAAGGAAGCGTTGAACAAAAGGATGATGAGAGTGACTTGAATTTAGCGACTGATCTATTGGGTCCACCAAGGGTTCCAAATGGATATTCAAGTTATCCATTAAAAGAGGAAACACAAAAGGGTGGAAATAAACATGTTTATTCCTTTTTAGGAAGTGTTGAGAATACATTGTCTAAATATACAAAAAATTGGTCTATCCGATCGTCCGAAGAAAAAGAACCTTTGAAGGAAGAATTGGAAGATCCGAATATTGTAAATAAAGATATTGAACTGTTGTTTCCAAAAATGGATTATAGTGTGAAACAAGTAAGCTCTTTGTTAGCAACTGGTAGCAATAATGAATTCATTGATCAATTTGCTACTTCATTGTCTTATGATACGATGGAACAAATCGTCAAGGATTTACTGGTGCAATTGGATTATTTGGAAAACGAAGGGGTCATATATTCGAACTTGGATTTGGCTTCTTTATATGAAATCAATGGACGTTATGTGATTTTAAATAGTGGTTTACTGGAAATGTATACAAATAAAAAACAAAAGAAACATTTGTATATGTCTATTTTTCATTTATTAGTCGAACTTATTGGAAAATCCAGACACGAGAGTATTGGTAATGTGCAATATACAAAATTATATTATTGTATGCTACGATTGGAAAAAGAACAAGAGTTTATTTGGGTATAATCATATATATCGAACAATTATATGATTATAATTATATGTATAAAACAGCTCTTTTACTATTCTTCTTAGTAGTAGTCGTAATCGTATTGTTTCTTTGTAGTGGAATCAATATGAAATGTGAAAAGTGTTATGCGAATGGATATCATTTTCATTGTGAACAACTTTCTATGAATACGAATCATGGACCGAAAACACAAACCGGGTTTATGCATGCTATGTGTCCTATTTGTAAAAAAAATCCGGGATATCTTCATTTTCATGGAAAAATATAACCTTATACTATTCTTCATAAGATATACATTAAACCAGGGGGGTTCAAGGGGGGATGCAATCCCCCCTGGTTATATAAAGTCAAGGTCAAGGTGAAGGTGAAGGTCTTGGTCTTGGTTGTGGTGGTGTGGTGGTTGTGGTGGTTGTGGTGAAGTGTTGTGGAAGATGTCGTCGAGAGGTTGTTGAAGTTGTTGTAAGTAGTAAGAATGTAAAAGGTGAAAGGAAGAATAGTTAGAAAGAAGATTGATGTG
>Ga0233427_10000874_pt1 | contig 35603 bp, 40 predicted proteins | sample SI_118_April2016_5_FD_179885 | JGI IMG/M metagenome (GOLD analysis project Ga0233427, IMG submission 179885) | Seawater microbial communities from Saanich Inlet, British Columbia, Canada - SI_118_April2016_100_MG | ecosystem: Environmental > Aquatic > Marine > Inlet | place: Canada: British...
CCCTGCTCGTCTCTTAGCGGCCGCCGCCGAGGAGTTTACCCAAAAGCCCGCCCGACTGCTGCTGTCCGGGTCCGGGCGCGGCGCCAGGTGCGCCGGGTTTAGCCATCACACCGGAAACCCCGCCGCGCTGAACGCGGATTTTCACGCCCTCGGCAATCTCCACGTCAAGCTCGTCATTGTCGCGCACCTTTATGACCTTGCCGAGAATTCCACCGCCGGTAACGATTTTGTCGCCGCGGCGGATATTGCCCAGCATTTCGCGGTGCGTTTTGGCGCGCTTTTGCTGCGGCCGGATCAGAAGAAAATAAAAGACCGCAAAGATAAGCACCAGCGGAACCAGCGTGGAAAATCCATCGCCGCCGCCAAGGCCTTGCGCGTAAGCCGGAGAAATAAACATCGAGAGCTCCTTAAACCCAGTGATGGGCGGAATATAGTCTGCCCGGCGTCCATTGCAAACCGTTAGAGCGCTCAACGGGCCAAATCAGCGCCCGGCTCACGCCCAGTTTACTAAAATGCGGGCCGGGATCGGAATTTTGCCAGGATAATGGCGTTCAATTCATGGCGCTGAGCGCGAACTTGAAGCCGGTTACCAGCTTCGGCAATGCGCCCACGTTGCGAAGGTTGGGCGGGCTCGGCCGCTCTTTGATATCGGTCAGGATGTTTTCGGAAAGCTGGCACAAATCGACCAGGTTTGGTTCACCGAGGCGCTGGGCGCGCCTCTCGATGCCGCCCAGAGTGTTCAGCAGCTTGTCAATATAGCTGAAAAAATCTTCGCCGATGGCACCGTTTTCATAATCGGGCAGGATCTCACGCACTAGCGCATCGATCAGCCTGATATCGGCGCGCAATTTGCGCATGTTCAATTGCTTGGAGGCGGCATGGATATCGCGCCACATTTCCTCGCGGTCGCCGCCAAAGCCAATCACCCGCATGGGGTTTGGGACGTCAAACTCTTCGGTGGTATTGTCGTCATCTTCATTTCGTGTTTCGGCGCGCCGGGTCGGGCCTACTTATTCAGAAGTGACCACAAACTTTTTGCGGCGCGACGCCAATTCGTTCATGCGCCGGACAAACACATCCCGCGAAAATGGCCGCATCATCAGGTCATCGGGACCGGCATCGATGGTGTGAGCCAATTCGTCGCGCTGGGTCGAGCCGACCAAGCTGACCAGAACCATAAACGGGTTTTGGCCGACTTCCTGTTCGCGGACGCCACGCATCATGTTCCAAGGTGCATTCGATTGGGTCTGCATGTTGCACAGGCACAAATCCGCCTCGTCGTTGGCGACGCATTTTTTGACCATGTCAAAATCGCCCATAACCCGGACTTTGCTGGCACCGAGGATACCAAACTGACGTTTGATTTCCTTGCCGCTGTCGACGCGCGGCTCGCCTACCAGAATTTTGATTCCGGAAAAATCGATATTGGCCTTTGGGAGCGCAGAAATAGTCGCCTCCTATAATGACGTTACGCGCTATTCCTCAAGAGCCACGGCTACTTATGCCAAAAATTTATTATCGTGGTTTTCCCTAGGTCTAATTTCACTGGTTTCGAGGGGGGATGCAAGAGGTAATTTAAGCCACCCGCGCCCCGCCATTGACGATAGTGAGGAATTTGGTAGTGTCCCGCGAATCTTGAAATGAAAACGGAACGACCATGGCCGACGACGATCTGCGCCCTCTATTGGAACGCATAGCCGATGCCCTTGACCGGCTCTCCCCGGCAATTGCGCCCGCCTTCGATATCGATTGCGCCGATGCCTTTGTCTGGCATACGGAGCCAGACGCGCTGGAACCGGTGCATCAGGTCAACCGTATCGATCTTGATCTGCTCTGCGGCATCGAGCAGCAGCGCGACACCTTGTTGGCCAATACCCAGCGCTTCGCCGCCGGTTTGTCGGCCAACAACGCGCTTCTGTGGGGCGCAAGGGGCACCGGTAAAAGCTCCCTGGTCAAAGCCCTGCATGCCGAAATAAACGCCACCGGTGAAGACAAGCTGGCACTGGTTGAGATTCATCGGGAAGACATTCCGTCCCTGCCCCGCCTGTTGGCATTGCTGCGCGCCAGCTCTCGCCGCTGCCTGTTATATTGCGATGATCTGTCCTTCGAGGCCGAGGATACCAGCTTCAAATCGTTGAAAGCCATGCTCGAAGGCGGCATCGAGGGCCGGCCCCGCAATATTTTGTTCTACGCCACCTCCAACCGGCGCCACCTGATGCGCCGCGACATGATCGAGAACGAGCGCTCGTCGGCTATATCACCGTCCGAGGCGGTGGAGGAAAAGGTCTCGCTGTCGGATCGCTTCGGCCTATGGCTCGGCTTCCACCCGGTGCGCCAGGACACCTATTTCGAGATTATCGAGGGCTATGTGGAGCGCTTCGGCCTGGAGATCGAGGCCGATCAATTGCGCGCCGAGGCGCTGGAATGGTCGATGACCAGGGGCGCGCGCTCGGGCCGGGTTGCCTGGCAGTATGTGCAGGACCTCGCCGGACGCCTGGGCAAAAATATCGAGCCCGGCGGCAACTGATCACGCCAATACAATAAGGCTAAGACGCCCTGGGGGCCGCGGCCAGTTGCCGGGCCGGATTGATGGCGCGGCGGCCGCGCCTAATCTCGAAATGAAGCTGCGGTTTAACGACGCTGCCGGTCGAGCCGACACGGGCGATGGCCTGGCCCCGGCGCACCTTCTGGCCGCGCTGAACGAGCAGCTTTTGGTTATGGGCGTAAGCCGTCACCCAGCCGCCGGCATGGCGGATCAGCAACAAATTACCGAAGCCGCGCAACTCGTTGCCGGCGTAAGCGACAGTGCCGGACCCGGCGGCATGGACGGGCGATCCACGCGGCGCCGCGATATTGATGCCGTCATTGTGCAAGCCTTCGCCCTTGGGCCCATAGCTCGACAGGATGCGCCCCCTGAGCGGCCAGATGAAGCGCCCCTTGGATTTGGCGATCCTGGTGGACGGCGGCGGCTTGGCGGCAGGCTTCGGCCTCGATTTTGCATCCGCCAGCGCGGATGCGGGCGTTGGCGCCAGGGCGCCGGGCAACGACAACGTCTGGCCGCTATAGATATTGTAGGGCGGCGCCAGGCGATTGAGGCGGGCCAGCTCAAACGCATCAACGCCGAAGCGCCGCGAGATGCCATAGAGCGTGTCGCCCCGGGCCACTTGGTATTGGCGCGGGGCCGGAATTTTCAGGCGCACCCCCGGTGCCAGGCGATAAGGCGGGCGCAGCCGGTTGGCATCGATGATAGCACGCGCCGAAATTCCATGGCGGCGGGACAGGATGAACAAGGTCTCGCCCGCCTTGACGCGGACCTGGATCGGCGCCGCGGGTTTGGCGACGGCTCGGGGCGGGCGGCGGGCGGCGCGGCTATTGGGCGCCGGCGCGCGAACGCCGGGGCGGGCATCCCCCGGCGGTGGCCACTGCAGGGAGCCACAGGCGGCCAGCGCCAGCATGGCCCCCGAAAGGACCAAAACCCGGCGCGCATTGTTTGTCGATTCTGGCATTCATATGCCCCGCTAAACTCAAGCGACCGATTGCCCCGCTTCTTCCGGAATCAACGGCACGAAGCGGACATCGGAAAGCTCTTCGGTCTCGAACGCATCGCCATCACGGCGGACCCGGAGAATAGTCTGCAACGCATCGTCGATGCCGATGGGCACCACCATAGCGCCGCCGTCCGATAATTGATCTGCCAGAACCGGCGGCACGTCGGCAGCAGCAGCGGTGACGATGATCCGCTCGAACGGCGCCTGCGCCGGCCAGCCGAGGGTGCCGTCGCCGGTCTTGGCGACGATGTTGTGCAGCTTCATCTCGGCGAACCGGGCCTCGGCGACGGCCAGCAACTCGGCGTGACGTTCGATGGTATAGACGCGCCGGCAAAGAGCCGCCAGCACAGCCGTCTGATAGCCGGACCCGGTGCCCACTTCCAATAGCTTCATGCGCGCACCGATTTGCAAGGCCTCGGTCATCAGGCCAACGACACTGGGCTGGCTCAAGGTCTGCTGATGGCCGATGGGCAGAGCGGTATCTTCATAGGCCGATGCGCGCAGCGCATGCGGCACGAACGGCTCGCGCGGCAGCGCTTCCATGGCCGCCATCACATCCCGGTCGGTCACCCCGGCACGACGCAGCCCGAGCACCAGACGCGCCTTGCGATCATCGAAATTCAAGTCTTTGCCCCGCGCCGGCCCGCCGGAAATAGTGCCTTCAACTGGCGCTGCATGGACCGGTGGGTCAAATCCAAAGACAAAGGCGTCACCGAAACCTTGCCGTCATGAACGGCGGCCAGATCGGTGCCCTTGGCATATGTGGGCGAGGTTTTCTGATTGCCGATCCAGTAATAGGGCTCCCCCCTTGGATCAAAGCCTTCCAGGATTTCATCGCCAATTTTTCGCCTTCCTTCGCGGGTGATCTCGATACCGCTCACTTCGGCGGCAGGCCTAGCGGGGAAATTCACGTTCATCAGCACATCCCGGGGCCACGCAATAGTTACCAATTTTCGGATCACACGCGCCGCATAACCTTCGGCCGCCGAGAAGTCGACAGCACCGCCGCTTTTAAACGTCTCGTACGCAACCCGCTGGCTCAAGGCGATCGCGGGAACGCCGAGCAACGTCGCCTCCATAGCCGCCGCGATGGTGCCGGAATAGGTCATGTCCTCACCCAGGTTACTGCCCCGGTTGATGCCCGATAGCACCAAGTCCGGCTTTGAGCCTTTCATGATTTGGTTAACGGCGAGTAAAATACAGTCGGTGGGCGTGCCGTCGACGGCAAAGCGGCGGGCGGATATTTTGCGAATGCGCAAGGGCCGGCGGAGGGTCAAGGAATGACCGGTGCCCGATTGCTCTTCTTCCGGCGCCACCACCCACACCTCGGCGCCGAAACCCGCCGCGATCTTTTCCAGCCGCTTGATGCCGGGTGCGCCAATGCCGTCATCGTTGGATATGAGGATCCGCGACGAGGCCAGCTTGAGCGGGCCGCTAGGCATCGGGTTTGATCACCTCAAGCCCGCCCATATAGGGACGCAAGACTTCCGGGACTTGCACCGAGCCATCTTCGCGCTGGTAGTTTTCCAGCACCGCGATCAGCGTCCGCCCGACCGCCAGGCCGGAGCCATTGAGCGTATGCGGAAAGCGGGTGCCCTTGCCTTCATTGGGCCGGAAGCGGGCGTTCATGCGCCGGGCCTGGAAATCACCGCAGTTGGAGACCGACGAGATTTCCCGGTAGCGGTTCTGACCAGGCAGCCAAACCTCGATATCGTGGGTCTTTTGCGCCGAGAAACCCAAATCACCGGTGCACAGGACAACCGTGCGGAACGCCAGATCGAGCCGCTTCAGAACTTCCTCGGCGATACCGGTCATGCGCGCATGCTCCGCGTCCGACTTTTCCGGATGGACGATGGAGACCATTTCCACCTTGGTGAACTGGTGCTGGCGGATCATGCCTCTTGTATCCTTGCCCGCCGATCCGGCTTCCGAGCGAAAGCACCAGGTCATCGCCGTATAGCGGCGCGGCAAATCGCTCTCGTTCAATATTTTACCGGCCACCATATTGGTCAGCGGCACTTCGGCGGTGGGAATCATCCAATAATCGTTGTCGGTTTTAAACAAATCGTCGGCGAATTTCGGCAACTGGCCGGTGCCGAACAAGGCGTTGTCGCGCACCAGGGCCGGCGGGTTCACCTCGGTATAGCCGAACTCTTCTGCATGCATATCGAGCATCATGGATGACAGTGCCCGTTCCATGCGCGCCAAGGCGCCGGACAAAATCACAAACCGGGCGCCGGACATTTTGGATGCAGTATCGAAATCCATAAGCCCCAAATTTTCGCCGATGTCGAAATGCTCCTTGGCCTCGAAGCCGAATTCCTTGGGCTCGCCCCAGCGGCGCAATTCCTTATTATCATCCTCGTCGGCGCCGTCCGGCACATCACCAGCGGGAATATTGGGCAGCGCGGCCAGAACCGTATCCAGCTCGGCGCCCGCCGCGCCCGCATCTTTTTCCGCATCGGCTTGCGCATCTTTAGAGCGCGCCACCTCTTCGATCTCGGCGGCTGCATCCTCGCCCTTGGACTTGGCCTGGCCGATCAGCTTGGACAGCGCATTGCGCCTTGTCTGCAATTCCTGGGCCGCCGTCTGGGCGACCCGCCGGCGCTTGTCGATGGCGATCAGCGCATCTGATTGCGGTGCCAGCTTGCGCCTGGCCATACCGGCATCGAACGCATCCGGCTCATCACGAATGGTTTTAATATCGAACATGGAATTCCCTAATAACGCCGCCTAAATCCACCCAAGCCGGAAATCAACTTTGATTAAAATCCGTTTCCTCGTCCGGGTCATCGTCAGCCTCCGCCTGCTTGGCCTTTTTGCGCTCGATCAGGCGGACGGCAATGATGGAGATTTCATAAAGCGCAATGATCGGCAAAGCCAGACCAACCTGAGAGATCACATCCGGCGGCGTCAGAATGGCCGCAGCAACGAAGGCGACGACGATGGCGTATTTGCGTTTGCTGGCCAGCCCGTCGGCACTGGTAAAGCCGACCCGCGCCAACAGGGTCAGCAGAATCGGAAGCTGGAAACTGATGCCGAAAGCGAAAATCAGGCGCATCACCAGAGACAGATATTCGTTGACCTTAGCTTCAAGCTGGATCGGCAGGCCGCCTGCCAGACCGGCCGATTCAAACCCTAAGAAAAACTTCCAGGCGAGGGGAAAAATGAAATAATAAACAATGGCGCCGCCGGTGAAAAACAGGATCGGCGTTAAAACCAGATAGGGCAGCAGCGCGCGTTTTTCCTTGGCGTAGAGACCCGGCGCCACAAACTTCCAAAATTGCGCCGCGATCACAGGGAACGACAAAAACAGCGCCGCAAAGAACGATACCTTGATGTAGGTGAAAAACGCCTCGTGCAGGGCGGTGTAGATCAGGCGTCGCTGGCGCCCCTCCTCGGCCATGACGTCGGCCAAAGGTTGCACCAAAAACCCGTAGATATTTTCGGCAAAGAAATAGCACACAAAAAACAAAATAATGATGGCGATGAAGGATTTGACCAGCCGCGTGCGCAGCTCGACCAAATGTTCGAGCAGCGGCATTTTCTGGGTGTCACTGGTGGCCGCCGCCGCTTCGCTCATGACGCCACTTTTTCCGAGCCGCCAGTATTTTCTTCGGCGCTTACCGGCTCGCTGGTTTGGGCGTCATCCGCCCCGTCCGCGGTATCGGCGCCCTCATCATCGACGCCGCCGACATCATCCAGCCTAAACTCGGTGCTGTCGCTTGCAGCGTCGAATTCGCCGGTGTCGAAGTCGTCGTCGGCGAACTCCAAGGCGTCCTGGATGTCGTGGTCGGGATCGATGGTATTTTCCATCAGCGCGGCGGGATCAAGATCGGCGCCAGCCTGGATCTGGTTTTTGATCTCGTCCAGTTCGGTTTCGCGGACCATGTCGTCGACATAGCCCCGAAATTCCCGGGTCATGGATTTGGCTTTGCCCACATAGTGGGCGACGGTGCGCATCACGCGCGGCAAATCCTTGGGCCCCACGACCACTATGACAAGAACTGCAACGAGCATTAATTCCGGCCAGCCGATGTCGAACATGATAATCTACCGCCCCGTTAGAAGCGCAAGTGCCGAAGCGAATTTCAGGCCGATTTTGAAGAGATCACGCCTGTTCGGCGGTCTTTTTATCTTGGTCCTCGGTGGCATCGGTAACAGAACTTTCTGCGCTGAACTCGGATTTATTGTCTTCAATCGATTCGTCGTCCTTGATGCCTTTTTTGAAGGATTTCAGGCCTTTGCCGAAATCGCCCATCAGCGACGAGATTTTGCCCTTGCCGCCAAACAGAACCAGGACAACGGCCAGAACGACGAGCCAATGCCATATGCTGAAAGTACCCATAATTATCGTTCTCTCGCAATTGCTTAGATGAATTAACGCGCATAATGGCAGAATCAGCGGCGAAGGGCAATCGCCCGGCACGGATAGTTGATTTGGCGCGATCTACACCCCCAAACCGGAGCCGACCGGCATGCCACGCTCCGAATTGAACGCCCAGCGGCAGCGGCATGCGGCAGCAGCAGCACTCATTCAGAAATTATAGGGTGCCGCAGCGCCGGCGGCCTAGTTATCAGCTTTGACAGGGGTCCAGGATTCGGGATTTTCCGTTTAATGCAACTGCGAACCAAAATTAGGAGTGAAATTTATACGTGTTTAAACTATGATAATCGAGGCAACAAATCATCACAGACAATGCGTTAGCTTACTGATCGGAAGTACCATTGGCCAGATTTGCAGACTTCATTGAACAATCCAATCAGGCGAGCACTTCGGGCGAGTTATTTGCCCTATTTGAATCTGCGATGGCGGATGAAGGATGTTCGTATGTCGCCTATGGCTCGTTGACCAATCACGTGGTTTACAATGCCGCTCGCTATGAGGCGCCGGCCGTCGTGCTGAACTATCCCGATACGTGGGTTGCGCATTATTTTGAACAGAAGTACCAGGAAATTGACCCGATTGTCTTGCGCTCGGCGTCCTACCGGAGCCCGTTTCGCTGGTCGGATTTGGCGGCGACGCACGCGCTTTTACCGGCGCAGCAGCTTTTTATGGATGAAGCCGAAGACGCCGGTCTGAAATCAGGCGTGACTGTACCGCTCCATGGTCCGTTCGGAGAGGTGGCGGTGGTCAGCCTGGCGCGCGATCAGGCGTCGGCAAGTGAGCCTGAGCAAACCGACAAACTCACCGCGTTGTCATCGCAATTCCACATCGCCTACACCGAGATTATGCTGGGCATCCGCAGGGTTGAAGCGCCGGCGTTGCTGACGCCCCGGGAACGCGAATGCCTGTTATGGAGCGCGCGCGGCAAAAGTTCGTGGGACATCGGCATGATCCTGAAGGTGTCCGAACACACCGTCAATTTCCATCTTAAGAACGCCATGAAAAAGCTGGAATGCTCGTCGCGCGTAGTCGCGGTGGTGAAAGCAATCCGCATGGGCATGATAACCCCCTGATCCTGATCCCGTTTTACCCGCCCCGGCCCTGATCGAAACCCGTTTCCCCTGCCTGACTAGGTAGGCTGACCGTACTCCGCAAACCTGATTTCCTGAAACTGTTAGTCATGGATATTGGGGATTTACAATGATCGATTGCATCACATGGGAAACGGCACATCTTTATGGCGACGCATGGGCCTCGCATCACCGCCTGCGATACAAACTATTTGTCGAACGCCAACAATGGGACGTCCCCAATTTCAATCAACTGGAATATGATCAGTACGATACGCCGGCGGCGGTCTATCTGTTGTGGCGCGACAATGGCGGCAGCGTGCGGGCGACAACGCGCCTGGTGCCAACCTCCCGCCCCTACATGTTGCAAGAGGTTTTTCCCGAATTGGCGGCTTCCGGGCCTCTGCCCAATTCACCCGATATCTGGGAAGCCACGCGCATCGGCGTCGACCGGGACATGGAACCCGGGATGCGCACCCGCGCCGCCGCCGAATTGATTGCCGGTTGCCTGGAATACGGGCTCCGCAACAATATCGGCAGATATGTTTTCGTGATGCCCATGGCGATCATCAAGTCACTTCTTATCCGCGCCGGATGCTCTCCGGTGTTGCTGGGCGAGCCCAAACGTATTGGCAGGCAACTGACCGCTGCCGCTGAAATCGTCATCACATCTCAGCAGCTTGAACGGGTGCGCGACAATTGCGGTCTGCACAATCCGGTCATTTCAGACACCAGCGTTTCCTATCAGAACGTCGCATAATTCCAGGATAATTCTGATCAAAAAAAACTCGGATACATCCGGAACGAATAGTGCTGAAACCACACCTACGAAAACAGCCGCAACAATTGCGGCAGCATTATTCTACCTCCGCCGTGAAGCAGCGGCCACAGGGTTCGACTCGCTAGCCAGCATCATTGATCTGGCGGTGAAAGAGGCCAGCGAGCTGGCGCACCCGGACGGCGCCGATATCGCGAACTAATGCGCGAGGCGGGTGGAAAATCGAAATGTCCAACTTTGAAATATTTTGCGCCACCGCAATTTTCGCTGCGCCCGGGCTGATCGGGATAATGAACACCTGCGTCCATGGCTGCGAAAACGGCTTGGAGGGCAGCTAGGTGGCGTTTCAAATTTATATTGAGGCAAATTTGTGCTGTGTATTCGTTGAATTTTCCGGAATATTGGTGCGCGGAGAACCGCGCAAAGCCGTCCTCGAAGCCATCGACGCGCCGGGCTATATACAAGGCTTCAATCTGCTTACCGACCACAGCAAGGCGCGATTTCCGGACGACGCTGGATACCATTATTTTGGCCACGAGACGCCCGAGCGCTTGGCCGTGGACGCCCGCTTGGGCCGCTGCAAAAAGGCGCTCGTCGCCGGCAGTGAGATTGAATTCGGCCTCTTGCGCCAAGTCAGTCAGATCGACGAAATCGCCATCGAAATCAGCCCGCGAGTTGAAGTAGAACGCCAGGTTTTTCGCGATGTGGGCACGGCCCGGCGCTGGCTTGGAATTCCAGACGAGTACGTAATCGATTACCGGCGCGCCGCCACCTCTTAACCGGCCTCAAAGCCGGCGCGGATGGCTTGGCGCTGGGCGAAGATGTAAAAACCGACCAGGGCGGTAATGGCGACGGCGGCAAGGATCGGCCATTGAAAGCCGATAAAGCCCGACAGCCAGCCAAGGATCACCGCGCCGAGCGCCGGGCCGGAGCGGCTAAACAGCCCCCAAAGGGCCATGGCGCGGCCGCGAAATTCACCGCGCACGGTGATCTGCACCATTACCTGGCTGGTGATGTCCATACCGACGGTGGCGACGCTCAACAAGACCGCGCAGCCAACGGCGAACCAGAAGTTATTGGTAGCGGCGAACAGGCCTAAGAAGAAAAGGCTCGCCGCCAGACAGATAAAATAAGCACGCAGCAAAGATTTGGGCGCCGTGATATTGGCCATCAGGAGCGAGCCGAAAATGGCGCCGAGGCCAATGGCCGATATGAATATGGCGACCCCCTCCTTGGGGTCGCGGGAAAACACCACTTCGGAGATGCCGGCCAGAAGATCCATATAGGCGCGCCCGAACACCGCCGACACCAAGATGATCACAAACAGATATTTGAGCGCCGCATGGGAAAAGGCGTAAACGAAGCCTTCGCGAATATGATCGAGCATTTTGCGGCCTGCCTCGGCGCGCGCATCGGTATTGTTCAGCTTGATCAGGAACAGCACGATAAAAAACGGAATATAACAGGCCGCGCCGACGGCAAAGGCGGGCCCAACGCCCCAGACGGCCAGGATCGGCGCCGCCAAAGCGGGGCCCAGAAAGCGCGCCAAATTGAACAAGGTGGCGTGCAGGGCGACGGCGGCGCCAAGATCGTCTCTGGGCACCAGATTGGGAACCATGGCCAGACGCACCGGCATCCAGAACGCACCGGTAACGCCGTGCGCCACCGCCAATACCACCAGAACCAAAGGCGTGATCCACCCGAGGATGGTGACCACCGCCAGAGCTGCAGTTACAATAATGACCGCCAACTGGATTAGGCGGGCCAAGATCAAGCGGTCGAAGCGGTCGGCCAGGGTGCCACCCACTGGCAATAACAGGAACAAAGGGATCGATTCGGCCACCGCGATGATCCCCAGCCAGGCGCCCGAATGGGTTAGCTCCCAGGTCAGCACCTGTAGCCCGATGCGGTAGAACCAAAACCCGGCCGCCGCCGACCACCCGGCTAGCTCGACCATCGCGAAGTCGCGGTGGCGGAGCGCACGCAGCGAGCTCTTGGTCATGAGCATGTCGCGGATGGATCGGAACATCTGGATTGTCGGCCTTCCCGGCAGCGGCGGCAGAACAAGCACCGCTCCTCATATTTCAAGAATAGCGGGGTCGGCAACCGGGTGCAAATTGGCTCAGAACGATTGCGATCGCTCCAACATTCCATAGTATAGCCGCTAATCACGCATCGTCTGGTGAGGATAAATTTTATGGCTACCTGGCAAAATTATCCGCAAAAGAGCGTCGGCAAATCTGTGCCGCGCAGGGAAGATTTCAAATTTCTCACCGGCGCCGGACGCTTCATCGACGATCTATCTTTCCCCGGCGCGCTTCACTGCCACATGGTGCGCTCGCCCCATGCCCACGCCCGCATTCGCTCCATGGATATCAGCCATGCGTCAGCCGGGGCGGGTGTCGCGGCGGTTTTTACCGGCGTCCATATGGAGGCGGACGGTATCGGCTCGATGGAATGTTTGTGGGTAATGACATCCAAGGACGGCACACCAATGGCCGAGCCGCCCCGCTGGGCCCTGGCCCGGGGCAGCGTCCGCCATGTGGGAGAGCCCGTGGCCGTGGTAATCGCGGCCACTCGCAATCAGGCCGCCGACGCCGCCGAGTTAATCGAAATCGATTATGAGGAATTGCCGGCAGTGACCAAATCCTCGGCTGCGCTGGCGATCGGCGCGCCCCAGCTTCACAGGGATGGGACAGGCAATATCTGCTACGACTGGGAGCGCGGCGATGCGGCCGCAGTGGCCGCAGCCTTCGCCGCCGCTGACCAGATTGTCGCGGTCGATATCCTCAACAATCGCCTGGTTGGCGCCGCCATCGAAACCCGCGGCGTCGCCGGCGATTTCGACCCGACGGGCGGAACGCTGACGCTTTATTCGACCACGCAAACGGTTCACCATATTCGCCGCGCCGTTGCCGCCCAACTGGGCATGGCGCAAGCGCAGTTGCGCGTGATCTCCCCCGATATGGGCGGCGGCTTCGGCAACAAGGGCAAACATTACCCGGAAGAAACCATCGTTGCCTGGGCCGCGAAGCGCCTGGGCCGACCGCTCAAATGGATCGGCCAGCGCCACGAGAGCTTCGTCTCCGACACCCAAGGGCGGGACCACGAAACCCACGCCGAATTGGCGCTCGACGCAGCCGGCAATTTTCTAGGGCTGAGGGTCAAGACCCTCGCCAATCTCGGCGCCTATGTCTCCACATTCGGCGCCAATATTCCGAGCGCCATTTATTCGACGCTGCTGGCCGGCGTCTATAAAACGCCGGCGATCCATGTTGAGATTACCGGCGTCTTTACCAATACCGTGCCCACCGACGCCTACCGAGGGGCGGGCCGCCCGGAAGCCTGCTATGTGCTTGAACGGCTGGCCGACCGCGCCGCCGCGGCCACCGGGCAGTCGCGCGCCGAAATCCGGCGCCGCAATTTGATCCCCGGCGATGCCATGCCCTACACAACCCCCATCGGCCCGGTCTACGACAGCGGTGATTTCCCCGCCATCATGCAAAAAGTTCTGGAGAATTCGGATTTCGATGGGCTCGAAGCCAGAGAGCCAGCGCCCGCCGGTACGCTCAAGGGCGTTGGCCTCGCCTGCTTTGTTGAATCGTCCGGCGTCGCGCCGTCCCGCCTGGCCGGCATAATGGGCGCCCGCGTTGGGTTTTTTGAGACAGCCCAAATTCGCGTCGAGCCCGACGGCAGCGTGCGCGCCATGCTGGGAACCCACAATCACGGCCAAGGGCACGCCACCACCTTCGCCCAGATCCTCAGCGACCGCCTGGGTGTCGATGCCGACCGTATCGAGGTTTTGGAAGGCGATACCGCCATGGTGCCCAACGGGACCGGCACGTTCGGCTCGCGCTCCATCGCCGTTGGCGGCTCGGCGCTCGATGACGCAGCCGGGAAGATTATCCAGAAAGGGCGCAAAATCGCTGCGCAATTGCTGGAGGCCACGCCAAGCGATATCGAATTCACAGATGGTGTCTTTTCCATCGCCGGCACCGACCGGAAATTGTCCTTTGACCGCATCGCCAAGGAAGCCTACGCGCCCTTCAACCTGTCCGGCGAGGCGCTGGAGCCGGGCCTCGACGAGACGGCGTTTTACGATCCGTCCAACTTCGCCTTCTCGAACGGCGCCCATGTAGCTGAGGTGGAAATTGACCAGGGCACCGGCGCCGTCCGCATTACCGGCTATTGGGTGGTCGACGATATCGGCATTGTCATCAATCCGATGGTGGTCGAGGGCCAGGTCCATGGCGGGCTCGCCCAGGGCATCGGCCAGGTTTTGCTGGAGGCAACCATATATGATGCCGGCAACGGCCAGATGCTGTCAGGCTCGTTCATGGATTACGCCATGCCGCGCGCCGATGACCTGCCCCACTTTCATTCCGAGCTGGATCAAAGCCAGCCCTGCACGCACAATCCGCTGGGCGCCAAGGGATGCGGCGAATCGGGCGCCATCGGCGCGCCGGCGGCGGTGATGAGCGCCATCTTAGATGCCTTGGCACCCTATGGCGTCACCGATATCGAAATGCCGGCGACACCGGAACGGGTATGGCGAGCGATGAACGATACCGGCGTCGGCGCCTAAAGAACTGGTGCATTTCCGCCAAATTTCCTAACGGTAGCCAATTACGATGCTTCGCGCCGCCCCTATACAGGTGTCGTGTTTCCGCAACAACGTTAACGGATATCCCCGGTTACGCTTCGGAGTTGCTCGCGGTAGAAGACCTCTAAATCGACGACCGAGGTCTGAATTATTTTGTATAAAATCGCACCGGTTGCGCTACTCGCAACTGTCATAGCCGTAATAATCGGGTTCACAAACTTATCTGCCGCACGGGCCGCCGAGGCCGAGCTTTGCAATGCATTGCCCGATGTCGCTTGGTGGGTAAACGCGCCCAAAAAAATCAAAAATCTGGTTGCGAGCCGCTACAAAGGCGATTGGGACCGCTATATCGCCAGCTGGCAGCGTTATCACGACAGCATGGAGCAAAGCCTGGAGATTGGCGAAGCGCGGGTCATCAAATCGCGCGGAATTTCGCTGCAGGGTCCATCCTTGGCCGTATTCGTATTCAATATAAAAAAGCGGATCGAGGTGTTGGCCTGCTATAGCCGTAAAGCCCAAACCGCCGAAAACCTTGAAGGATTTGCGACCGCAGCGGGCGGCCCCACAGCCAAAATGCCAGGCGCCAGCCCGGCCGGGGCTGCGACCAGGAACGCAATGGCGCTCAACCGTTGTGATCGTCTGCCACAGGCTGACTGGTGGAGCAAAACGCCGGCGGCGGTCAGAGTAGCCGTGGCAAGCAAATATGACGGCGATTGGGATCGCTACATCGCGCGCTGGCGTGACCATTACCGGAGCATGAAGCGAAGCCTGGAAAAAAATAAGCCCCGGATTGTCCGATCCATCGGCCTTACCTTGGCGGGCAAAACCCTGGAAGATCATGTGGGCAAAATCGAACGGCGGGTCGAAGTGCTTGTTTGCCTGCAAAAAAATGCGGAGGCAATCGAAGCACGGGCCGCCAGCCAGAAGGCTGGTGATGCCGTGGCAAGTTTCGAGACCGCATCCGGCGGCCCGGCCACCGAAGTGATCCGCATCAATGAGATGGAAATCATTGTGGAAGCCCAGTGCGTCGAAGGCGAGGCGCGCTTTAATCTCACCAACCTCGGCGCCCGCTGGCCTCGATTGGGCGAAATCACGATTTACCGGCTGGATACCGAAGCATTGCTCGTTAAACGCCGCCTGCGAATGAAAAATTCCCAGCAGATCAGCTACAGAATCCCTCCCAAAAGACAAAGAGGTGCCTCCGGTGTCGGGTTTTTCGTAAAGCCGAGCTGGTACAATCGCCCGTTTAAGTTTGATGCGACGATCGCCTGTACGGGCTGATACCCGATTTCACTTCCCGCCGTTAAGGAATCGTTCAGCCATCGGGCTATAAGAATTCCCCCATGTTAGGCATGCGGCGCATTTTATCCCTGTTGGCGGCGGCGGCGATTGTGATCTTCGCCACCCGGTATGCCAATGGCGAGGAATATAGCGAGGAATTCACCGGTGTTCCCTATACCATCGACGCCGGCACCATCCGCATCGGCAACGTAGCCATTCGCCTGCACGGTATTGATGCGCCCGCGCCTAAGAAAACCTGCAAGAGAGCCGATGGCAAGCTATGGCGTTGCGGCTGGGAGGCGACCATGGCGCTTGCCAATATCGTCGGCGAACATTGGGTGATATGTAAGCCCGCGCGCTCTGGCGCGGCGCACCCGGTAGCCGCCGTCTGCCGGGCCGGTGTCCTGGATATCAATGAATGGATGGTTCGCAACGGCTGGGCGGAGGCGTCCCGCCGGACCGTCCGCGGTTATGGCGCCGCCGAGCGCGAAGCCATGAAGGCGCGCCGCGGTATCTGGCAGGGCCGGCCCATCCGCTAAAATTTAGGTTCCGGCAGACAAGCGCCGCCATTTAGGGCTAAATTCAGTGCGCAACCGGGAGGCCTGGAATGCATACATCCCCCGCAGCCAATTTGGCGGACCCTGTCCTTGCGCTTGCCGGGCGCCAGCCTTCGGCAGCAGCCGTTATCACCGGCGAGGCGACGGTAAGTTTCGCCCACTTGAATAACCTTGTTGGCAAGGCCGCCGCCAGGCTACGCCAGAGCAACGGCGAAACGTTCGGGTTTCGCTTCAAGGATCAATTTCTTCATTTGGTATTTGTGCTTGGCGCGTTCCGCTGCAGCGCTCCCCATGTCTCGCTGTTTGCCAATTGGCCGGACTCGATGGGTGTCGATCTGGTGGCGCAAACCGGCGCCGGAATTCTGTTCGGCGACGAAGCCTGGACGGGTGGCGGCGAGATGCATGTGGTTAGCCTGGCGGCGCTGGAAGGTGATGCCGTTCCGGCGGATGAAACCTTACCGCAAAGCGCCAGAGATGGGCGCCTGCTTTACGTGCTCGGCTCCGGCACCACCGGCAAGCCCCGGATCATTTGCTATGACGCCACCAATCTTGCCGCCATGATCGCGCGGGATTTGAGCGTGCGCCCGATCGGCTTTCAAGAGCGGTATTATTCCTTGGTGCGGTTTGAATATTTCACGGGCAAGCGGCGCACTCTTGGCTGTCTGGCCGCCGGCGGCACCGTGATCTTTACCGAATTTCCGGTTCCGGCCACGGCCATCTATGATCAGTTGGGCGCCGATCATCTTTCCATGGTGGTCGGCCAGGCCGAGGCCATATTGGACAAGCTGGATGGCGATGGCCCCCGGTTTCCAAAATTGAAATCCCTGGTGGTGGGCTCCTCACCAGTTTCCGAGACCCTGCGTCAACGATTGCGGGACGGCTTGAGCCCGAATTTGTTTATCGGATACGGCACCAACGAGTTTGGCGAAGCCACCTTCGCGGGCGGCGAAACTCAGATGGCGCATCCAGGCAGCCTCGGCTTTCCGGCCCCGGGAGTGGAGCTAAAGATCGCGGGACCGGACGGCACGGCCTTGCCGGCGGGAACAACCGGCGAAATTCATCTCCGCGCCGAGGGTATGTTTTCAGGCTATCTGAACGATCCCGAAGCCACCAATGCGGCCTTCGCGGACGGCTGGTACCGGCCCGGCGATCTGGGCGCGCTCAGCGAAGACGGCGCGCTGGTGTTCCAGGGGCGCGTTGATGATTTGATGATCCGCTACGGCACCAACATCTATCCGAGGGAGATCGAACAGACCCTAGAAGCCATAGAAGGCGTCAGGCACGCCGCCGCCTTTCCCCTGACCTCGAAAAACGAATGGCAGATACCCGTCGCCGCAGTCACACTGGTGGACGGCTCAGGCACCCAGGCGGACCTTGACCATTTCTGTAACGAGCTGACCGGCATCTGTGATGAGAGGCTCGGGCCGAAGGCGCCGGCACATATCTGGATCATCAAACACATGCCCCGTAATGAGGCGGGGAAAATCCGAAAAAATGATCTCGCTGCATTGGTTGCAAAGGAAATGAACCGGTAGCCGGCGTTGCCCGTATCAATATCATTGGCGATTTGGATTTGTTCAGAAAAATACCCACGTTTTATCTACTACTAGCATTTAACAATTAGGGGTGTTCCAAATGACACGATTGAAACAAGTATTGATCCTTGGCGGCTCCGCCATCGCACTTTCGGCATGCTCGGGTTTGCTGGATTACGATAAGGTGGCAAAATTGCCTTCCAAGGGAACTGTCTTCCAAAGCTATTTGCAGAAAGAATATGTGCAGCTGGCCGAGTCTGAATACTTAGAGACCGATTTAGGGGACACGGAATTCTTTACAGGCCGCGCCAAGATGGCGGCCAATGCACAAGCGTTCGGGCCGCAAAACATGGTGGACCGCAACATACCCAAGGACAAAGTCGGCGATCTAAGCGCATCAAGGGCGAGATTGATGCGGGCGCTCGAAGCGGGCGGCTCGAAGCGGCTTCCGCAACCAGCGGCGCGCGCCCAAGCCATGTTCGATTGTTGGATGCAAGAGCAAGAGGAAAATTTCCAACCCAAGGATATTGCCCGCTGCCGCGCCAGCTTTGAAGCGGCCATGAAGCAGTTGGAATTCCGCCGCGCACCGGTCGCACAGCCAAAACCGGCGCCAAAAATGATGGCCAAGGCGATGCCAAAACTGCCAGGCCCGTTTACCGTTTACTTTAACCATGACAGCAGCAATGTCGGGGGCGCCGCCCTTTCCGTTGTCCGGGACGCACTCATGGCGATAAACCGCCACAAGCCGAAGAGCGTCCAGTTAAAAGGGTATACCGACCGGTCAGGTGAGGGTGATTATAATCTGCAACTCTCCATGAAGCGGATCGACACCATCGACAAATTTATGCGATTGGCCCTGCCGGCGAACCGGATTATTCAGGCGGCCTATGGAGAAGACCGCCCGGCGATGAAAACTGCGGACGGTGTAAAAGAAGGCAAAAACCGCCGGGTCATCATTTCCCTGAAACGGAAATAGCCCCATCCCTGCGCCCCATGGCGGCCTTGTGACGGCGCCGCCATGGGGGCGCGCTCCCATGGACGCGATTAATAAAAAATGCCTGCCAGTATTATTCGGACAATCGATCTTCGAAGGATATAAATCCGAATATTGGCCGAATATTATTTGGCGCCTCCGAATACGCAGTGTTTGGCAAAACCGGCGGCTTGACTGGCGGTCACGTCACCCTTGTCTTTCTGCTTGATTTCGTCGCACCATTCTTTGCTTCCGACTTCCGCTTCGCAGGCACTCAAAATGAAAAGCGCGGCAAAGGCGACTAACAGTTTCGGCATAATAGATTTCATAGTTATTTCCCCGGCGGTGATTGTGGCACCAGATCTAAACATTATGTCACCGAAATTTTATTTTGTGATGGGAGTGTAGGCAACCATGTTAACGCGAATGTTCAAAATTATCAGTTTCTCCGCCCTTCTAGGTTTTGCGGTATTGGTGCCGGGCACAGTTGATGCGCAGGGGTTCCTGGACAAGTTAAAAAAAGCCACGGAACAGGTTGCGCCAGGAATAACCGGTGGCGCGTCAAACAGTGGCAGCGGAACATCGGCCCTGTCCTTGGGCGATATCTCCTCGGGCCTGAAAGAAGCCTTGCGGGTCGGAACCGAGAGAGTGACCGGACAGATCGGCGCGGCTGACGGTTTCAATAAGGACCCGGATATTCACATCCCCCTGCCGCCACAGTTACAGAATGTTCAATCAACTTTGCGGCGCTTTGGTCTGTCGGGAATGGCGGATGATGTGGAGCTTAAAATCAACCGTGCCGCAGAAGCGGCGGCGCCGAAGACCAAACAGATTATTTGGGACGCCGTGACGAGCATGACCCTCGACGATGCCAGGGCCATCTATAACGGCCCGGAAGACGCCGCGACCCAATATTTCAAGCGCACCAGCTCAGGTGGACTAACCAGCGTCATCAAGCCCGTGGTCGATCAGGCTCTCGACCAGGTCGGCGCGATCGCATCTTACGACAAACTGATGGGCCAGTACCGGGATTTGCCCTTCGTTCCCGATGTCAAAGCCAATTTATCGGATCACACGGTCAAGTTGGCACTATCGGGCCTGCTCCACTATCTCGCCAAGGAAGAAGCCGCGATCCGCCAAAATCCGGCCAAGCGAACGACCGAATTATTAACCAAGGTGTTCGGACAATAACGGCCAGGCACCGGAATGCTCCCGTCAGTCGATCTGGCCCAGCATTTCGATCACTTCATCGGTAGTTTTCACATCGGCGAACACCCGCGCCATGGTTTTGAGCTCTGCCGCATGGGCGTCCCGATGTACTTCGGCAGTGGCGTCGCTGGCCAGGATCATGCGGTAGTTATGTTCAACTCCGCCCCGGATGGTGGTCGAAACGCAGACTGCGGTGGTGACGCCAGTCACGACGCAGGTGTTGATGTCCTGATTGCGTAGAATTGTGTCGAGGCGGGTCTGGCCGAAGCCGCCGTAGCCTTTCTTGACGACCAGATGCTCGCCCTCTTGGCGCGCCAGCTCGTCGATCACCTCGGCGCCCCAGGTGCCTTCGGTGATGAAGGTGCGGTTACCCTTGGGCTGCGGGCGCCGCCAATAGGGAAAGGCGGCATCGGAATAATCTGGCTTCACCACATGGGCGATATAGACTACCGGTCGCCCGGCATCGCGGAAGGCGCCGGCCAGGCGTTTGATCGGCGCCACGGTCGAGCCAAGAAATTCCATATCGATCTCGGCCTCGGGATTTTCCTTGGCGCGGTGGGCAAAGGCGCCGTCCGAGTGCACGAAATCGTTCTGCATATCGACGATGATCAGCGCCGCGCGTTCGATGTCGGGACCGTTTGTTGTCATGCCACCCTCCGATTAAAACTGGGCCAGATATTGGCTGGGATCGATGACCGCGCCGATCACCAGGGGCCGATCAGGGGCTTGGCGACCAAACGCGTCTGCCAGCGCTTTCTCACTATCCACATAAATGCCGTCACAGTCCATGGAGCCCGCCAATTTCTCGATATCGGTTTCCTCGATGCGGGTGCCGACGCTCTCATACTGGCGGCTCATTTGCTTCAACTCGATCCGGTTGAGCGAGCCGTCGCAAAAGACAATGACCGTCAAGCCAAGCCTCATGGCGCTGGCCAGCCGCAATTCGCTCTGCACCATGGCGAGGCCGCCGTCGCCGGTAAATGTGATCACCGGCGTCTCTCCCAATTGCTGCTTGGCGGCAATGCCGGCGGGCAGGGAAAAGCCCATGGAGGAAAGCCCATTGCTCATCAATACCCCGCCCGGATTAGGCGTCGTCCAGCCTTGGCCGACAAGCAGCTTGTGCGAGCCCACATCGGTGGTCACGACCGCATTGCCGGCGGCCTCGGCGCGCACCACATCGACCACGTCGGTGGGGTTCAGTTTGCCGGCAACACGGCCCCCGGTCATCAGCTTGCGCAAGTCGGTCCGGTGCGTGGCCAGCTCGGCTTCGGTCCATTTCGGCGCGCCCTTGAAGTCATCGCTCAAAGCATCGATGGCCGCCGTGATGGGGCCGACCAGTTCGATCGCAGCGGAGTAGATTTGATCGGTGTTGGCAACACTGTCGATATGGATGGTGGGCGCAGCCACCTGCCAGGGCTTGATCAGCTCGACCGCATCGAAGCCCACATTGAGGACTAGATCCGCAGCCCGGACAAAATCCCACAAGAATTCATTGCAGGCCATGTCCAGGGTGCCGGCGAACAAGGCGTGGTCTTCCGGAAACACGCCCTTGGCCATGGGTGATACGATCACCGGCGTTCCGGTCTTTTCGGCGAAGCGTACCAGGGATTCCGTCGCCTTGGCCCTTGCCGCCGAAATGCCGGCGATAATCAATGGGCGGCGGGCATCCCGAAGCCGCGCCGCCACATCGGTATTCACGCCGGGCGCCGCGAACAGGGCAACGGCGCCATCGGCGTGCGCGCCCGGCGGCAGGATAATATCGGCATCGCTCGCCTCCGCGCCAACCACGTTGGCCGGCGTCGTCAGATGCACAGGGCCGGGCCGCTCAGCGCTGGCGACGGCGAGCGCGCGGCGCATGATGCCGCCCACATTGCCAGGCAGCACGGACGCGGTCCATTTGGAAACCGGCGAGAATATCCGGTTGTGATCGATCACTTGATGGGTGAACAGCGGCTCGCGCACCGCATCGATCTGGCCGGAAATGGCGAGCATCGGCGTGCGGTCCAGATAGGCGTTGGCAACCCCATTGACCAAGTTCGATGCGCCCGGCCCCAAGGTGGACATGCAGACGCCGGGCCGGCCGGTGACCATGCCGTAAGCCTGGGCCATCAGCGCGGCGGTACCTTCGCGCCGCGCGAGCACGAATTCGATACCGCCGGCGCGCAGGGCTTCCAAAAGCTCGATGTTGGGATCGCCGGGATAGCCGTAGACACAATCGATGCCGGCGGCGCTCAAATAGCCCGTTATGACTTCCGATACGTTCATGGCGCTCCTCCGATAGTGTTCTAACCCGCCGAAGGCTATAGTTCCACATAGCGTTGATTTTGGAGGAGCCGATCATGGCCAGACTTGAGGGGCGCGTTGCCATCGTTACCGGTGCGGCGCAGGGGCTGGGCGCTGGCTTCGCCAAAAGCCTCGCCGGCGAAGGCGCTGCCGTAGTGATCGCCGATATCGACGATGGCGGAGCGGCCATTGCCGATATTCTGGCCGCGCATCCAGACGCGCGATTATTGGACGTGCCCACCGACGTTTCAGATGAAGCCGCCTGCCAGGCTTTGGTGGCCAAAACCGAAGGGCATTTCGGCGGCCTCGATATTCTCGTCAACAACGCCAAGGGCCGCTTCCGCTACGCCCCGTTCGAGGAATTGTCGGCGCAGGATTGGGACGCCATGTTCCGGGTTACAGTGCGCGGCAGCTTCCTTTGCGCCAAGGCGGCGGCGCCTGGCATGCGCGCGCGCAGCTACGGCAAAATCATCAACTTGGCGTCCGGCACCGTGTTTAAAGGAGCGCCCGGCATGCTCCATTACGTAACCGCCAAGGGCGCGCTCGTCGCCATGAGCCGCTCCATGTCCCGAGAGCTGGGGCCTGACGGCATTTGCGTCAATACGGTGGCGCCCGGTTTGACGTTAAGCGAAAACATCCTCGCCAATCAGGAAATTTATGGCGATGCCGTCCAAGACGCCATGATCCAAAGCCGCGCCCTCAAACGCGCCGAGGTGCCGGACGATCTGGTCGGCGCGGTCCTGTTTCTGGCGTCGCCGGACAGCGATTTCATGACCGGCCAATGCATGGTCGTGGACGGCGGCAGCGTCAATCACTGACGCGCCGCTGTCTCCGAGGGCTAGGGCAAGCTTAAGCCAGAAGCGCCATGGCGCCGGAAGCGAGCAACAGGGTATAGGCGACCTTGTTGAACCATGTGGCCGGGACCGTCAGGAACAGAACCTTGCCGAAATGCGCGGCGATTAAGTACAGCGGCGCAATAATTGCGGAGCGGGCAACGGTTTCCGCACCATACACACCTTCGACGATCAGCCCGATCATCATGATGGTCAGGGTAACCGAAACGGTCATGATTATATTGGCCCGTTGCACCGCAACCGGTACCGGCGCCGAAAGAAAATAGACCACGAACACCGGTCCCGACGGAACACCGAATGCGCCGATAATCAAGCCGCTGACCAAGCCAACGCCGGTGCTGGAAATAAGACCGCGCGCTCCCTTGTAGGTCCAACCTGACATTAGCACGAAAGCCGCCAGAAGTATGAAGACGCCCATGCCGCGCCGTATAATCGTGGGCTCAGCAGAAACCAGAAATAAAAGGCCGACGGGAACGGTAATTGCGATGGCAACCGATACGGCCCCCACTTCCCGCCAATTTGCGCTTTTAGCAGCATCGCGGGTCAAGACGATATTGCCCGCAAGCCCCGCAACCACAGTGATGGCGATGGCCTCGATGGGGCTGAAAACCACCGCCAGCACGGGGACGATAATCAAGGCGCCGGCAAAACCGGAATAGCCTTGAATGAGGCCGCTGGCGATTGCCGCGAGCGAACCAGCTAATAAGCCGATGTCTAAGATTTCAAACCACATAGCCACAGACGCATAAACGAAATCGACGGCTGAGGAAACGCCGCTATAGCAGCATCGCCGCGAGGCCGGTTACAAAGAGGACGCCGAGCGCGAATTTGCGGAAATAGGATTGCGGCGCGATCTTGAATAGCCAATTGCCGATCCAGGTGCCGGCGATGGAGGCAGGAAAGAGGACCGCCGCGCGCACCAATGTGGAGGTTCCAACGCCGCCTTTGACAATGAATGTGATCAGCACGACGGCTGTCACTAGCGCCACCGTGATGATGATGTTGGCGCGCCTGACGCGCGCTTCGTCCGGCCCGGCCATAAAATAGACCACCATCGGCGGGCCGCCGATCCCGGCGATCCCGGCGAGGGCGCCGCAGACCGCGCCGAACGACAGACTGGCGGGCCAGCGCCGGGGGCCGCGATATTGCCAGCCCGACATCATCAAAATGGTGAGCGCGATAACCAGCCCGCCAATGCCGCGCCGGATCAAGTCCGGATCGGCAATAAACAGGACCGAGGAGGCAAAGGGCGTAATGACGATGATGGCGAGGACAAGCGGAAACACTTCCGACCAGTTGGCGGTGCGCGCCGAACTTGGGTATAGCTGGGCGCGTCCGAACATACTGACCAGGCGGGTCACAGCGACCGCTTCCACGGGCCCGAACAGCATCACCATCAGCGGCACCTGGAACAGCGCGCCGCCGAAACCGGTATAGCCGCTGATAATGGCGGCAACGATGATGATCCCGATGGCAATCGCCAGATCAATATCAATAAAGACGAGTAATGTTTCGATGGACATGGCGGGAACCTAACAAGCATTGCCCGCATAAACCAACCCATGCGAAATCCGGGCTGACCCCGGCGGCGTTTTGATTTAGACTATAGCCATCCATTACGGGGGAGAGCGTTCATGAACAAACCGGATCACGACCACCATCATCACGGCAGCGCCACCCATTCGCTGTTACCGTCGGACCCGGCGCTCCGGGTGAAAGCCATTGAAACCATCCTCCTGGAAAAAGGGCTGGTCGATCCAGACGCCCTGGATGCGCTAATCGACACCTTTCAAAACAAAGTCGGGCCCAGAAACGGCGCCCAAGCGGTGGCCAAGGCTTGGACCGATCCCGAATTCAAGGCCTGGCTGCTCGATGACGCCAGCGCCGCCCTCTCCAGCCTCGGCTTCACCGGTATGCAGGGCGAACACATGGTCGCCGTGGAAAATACAGAGGCTGTCCACAACATGGTCGTCTGCACTTTATGTTCCTGTTATCCGTGGCCGGTGCTCGGCCTGCCGCCCCAGTGGTACAAGTCAGAAGCCTACCGCTCGCGCGTGGTGATCGAGCCGCGCGCCGTCTTGGAGGAATTCGGCGTCTCCCTTCCGGAAGGCACCGAAATCCGGGTCTGGGATTCCACCGCCGAGATCCGTTATCTGGTGATCCCCATGCAGCTCGAAGGGACCGAGGGCTTAAACGAGGCGGAGCTTGCCGAACGGGTCAGCCGCGATTCCATGGTGGGGGCGGCGCTATGAATTCAATCCACGACATGGGCGGTATGCATGGCTTCGGTGCCATCCCAATTGACGAGAACGAGCCGGTGTTCCACGACGAATGGGAAGGCAAGACGGTTGCCATGCGCATTGCCATGAATGCCTGGCGGAAATGGAATATCGACATGGCCCGCCATACGGTCGAACGTTTCTCGCCAGGCGAATATCTTGGCATGTCCTATTACGAACGTTGGATCACGTCCCTTGCCGATATGCTGGTGGAGGCGGATTTGGTCAGCCTCGCCGAGATCGCGAACGGCCGTGCTGGCCCAGGCGAAAAACAAACGCCGCCACTGACCGCCGATGCGGTTCCGGTCATGATAAAAAACGGCCGCCCATCGGCGCGGGAATTGGATATATCGGCGCGCTTTCAGGTGGGCGCCGCTGTCCGCACCAATACCGACAACCCCACCGGCCACACACGATTGCCGCGCTATGCGCGGGGGCGGACAGGTGAAATCGTCATCTGCCACGGCGCGCACGTATTTCCGGACGCCAGCGCCCATGGCGGCGGTGATGCGCCCCAACACCTCTATGCCGTCCGCTTCAGTGCCCGGGAACTTTGGGGCAATTCCGCCGAGCCCAAAAATTCGGTCATCCTCGATCTCTGGGAAAGCTACCTGAACAATGCCTGAGCAATTGCCCTCCCAGGTATCCGCCGAGCCTGCGTTTAGCGAGCCGTGGCACGCGCAAGTTTTTGCCATCACCATGCGCCTATCCCAGAGCGGTCATTTCACCTGGACCGAATGGACCGAACATTTCGGCGCCGTGCAGGCGGCAGCAGCACGGGACGGCGCGCCCGATGATGGCTCTGGTTATTACGACGCATGGCTGGTGGCTTTGGAAAGCTTGCTGATCAAAGGCGGCCTCGCCGATGCGGATGCGCTCGCGGGCCTCAAGGATGCCTGGACGGAAGCCTATCTTAAGACAGCCCACGGCGAGCCGGTGGAACTGAAACAAGCTGCCAATCCGGTATAAATTCGAAGGTTCTGTTACCGGCCTCGTGGCTGTGCTACGATCTGTAGTCACTACAGATTGAAAGAGGTAATGACATGGACGAGCAAAGCCCGGTTATGGGCATCGGCGCCCTATCCAAACAGACCGGCTGTAATATCGAAACCATTCGCTATTACGAGAAAATTCATTTGATGCATGCGCCGGCCCGCACCGAAGGCGGCCACCGTATGTTTAATCACGCCCAGCTCAAGCGCCTGTCGTTTATCCTGCGCTGCCGCCAGCTCGGCTTTTCCATCGAGGATATCCGCAACCTGCTCGGCCTGGTGGACGGCGAGGGCGCCAACTGCGCGGAGGTGAAATTGGTAACCGAGGCACATCTCGGCGAGGTCCGCCAAAAAATTAGTGACCTCAAAAACCTGGAAGGCGTTCTGGCGCAGATGGTATCCGAATGCGCCGGCACCGAGGTGCCCGATTGCCCGATCATCGATACCCTCTACGCGGCGGCATGACCGGCCGATGAGCGACACCAAAAACCAGACCGACGAAAACGAGCTTCCCAGGACCGCGCCCGATTTTCAGGCGCGGGATTACTCCGAATATTGGCTGGGCAAGAACCCGACGCCGGTGGAGCGCGCCGATGTGATCGTCAAGCGGCTGGAAAAATTCATCCGCGAGGGCCGTTCCGAGCGCGGCGGCATCTCCTTCAAGGCCTGGCAGGAATTGGCTATGCACGAGGTCAACAACGCCATCTTGGATGCCGAGCGCCATTGGCGCAAAGACCAGCGGTTCGTGACAAGGGGCCTGACAATCGGCGCCGCTTGCCTGATCACCATCGGCTTTTGGGGCACCCTGCTGGCCGCCGATGTGGCGCCGGACCGGCAAACGGCGGCAGTCATTTTGATCATCGCCGGCGGGCTATTGTTCGCGGTGCTCGGCACCTGGGGCGTGCGCCGGTTGGACCGCTATTATCAGGCAGGCCGGCGGCGCGATCATTTCGCGCGGGTGTTCCTGTTCGACCGGCAATTGGCACAGCTCGACCGGGACTTGGAAAAGCGCCTGAAAGAGATCGAAGAAACCCTCGACGAGATGGCCAGGGGGCCGCTGGACCGACTTTGACGCGCATCCTTGGCACCGTCCCCAAGAAGGCACCAATCATAGAAACGATGGTAATTGAAGTTGCCAATTAAAATGGAGACCGATATCCGCTTCTGAGGTAGTAGCGGGTATTAATTTTGAGCGCCGGGGGGGGCTGCTATTATTCAATAGCGGACGTTCCGATGCTTCAGTCTGGATATATACTTTAATGGCTGAGAGCAAATCGCCACTCGTCAAAGGGCAAAAAGAGACTAAGCTAAGCCGGTATGGAAAAGATCATCGACAATGGTATCAACTCTATTCGAGTCGGAATAGAAGACTACGAACAGGGGCTTGAGGAAGGCAACGACGCTCGTCTCTCTTCGGCCGTGCGAAATGTCTTTGCAGGGATACTCATTCTGGCAAAGGGCAAGCTATACAAAATGTCACCGGCTGGTACTGGTGGGATTCTGACCCGCGCCGTCCGGCCAATAATTGTGGATGGAAACCTAGAATGGGCACAAAACGGCAATAAGACCATTGGATACGATGGCATCAAGGAACGGTTTAACCAACTTTCATTGTCACTCGATTGGAAAAAATTAGAGCGTGTCCGTACCATCCGCAATGACCTCGAACATTTCTATCACGATGGCACTAGGTTAAATGTGCAAGAGGCTCTTTCTGATGCAGAAATAGTAATACACAGCCTACTAGAGCTACTTGACCTTGATCCAATCCACGATCTTGGTGAACGCTGGTGGAGAGTTTTGCTAGAAAACAAGAACCTCTATGACAAGAGCTTTGAGGCGTGCCGTAGGACATTTTCAGAATTAAATTGGATCAATAATACGGCAGAGGCGGCAAGCGAGTTTTTTAATTGCGAGGAATGTGGCTCTTTTCTCATTGAGCAGATTAACCCCGCTAACAATGAACAGGAAGACGTACATGTGAAATGTGCTGTCTGCGGTGCTGAGTCAGAAATTGGCCCGTTGATGGAGAGAGCCGTATCGGAACAATATGCTTGGGAGCAATACCTAGTTCACACCGATGGCAATGATCCACCATTCATGCAGTGTTCAGTTTGCAGCCTATTTACATTGCTTAGTGAAGCCAACGAATGCGCTGTATGTGGCAGCAGTGGGGGGCACTAGGGGAAGAGGAGATAAGGCTTCCATTATGACATCTCAAGACATTCTCAAATCGAACCCGTTTAAAAAGCAGATATTTGCGCCACAAGGCGACGGTATTGTCAAAGACACGTTTGTTTCCGTAGGTACTGCTATCAGTGCATGGGAGCATTGCGAGGTGTCTTTCGGAACGATTTATGCGGCTCTTGTGAAGCCAGCTGGCGGCACTCACGTAGTGCTCCGTGCTTACGGCACCATACTCGCGCCCAGCGCTCGCCGAGAGATGATTAGGGGTGCCGCAGAAGCATACTTTGCGGTATTTGAGAACAAGCCTCTTTCAAAAGCTTTACAAAATCTAATGAGCCTGCACGAAGATGGGGCTACGCGCCGAAACGAAATAGTGCACGGTTATGTAATGAGCGAACCGCTCATGCCTGGCAGGAAGCCCAGTTATTTTTTGGTTCCGAGTCTTTTTACATCGAAAAAAAACAAGTTGCACCATCAACGCTCAAAATACCGTTTCAGCACTCGTGAGCTTGATAATTATTGCAAATGCTTTGAAGCGCTATCATCTAGGGCCATGAAGTTTCAGCAAGACCTTCGAGCATTTTATTCGTCATTGCCTGATGATCTTCGAGAGAAATTTCCCTAGCCTCGTTGCAGAGCCCCAGAATTTTAAGCTACGCCCCCCCGATCACTCTTAATCCACTTTAAGGGGCGGCGTTTTGATGCTTCTTATCGGTATGTATTTAACCTGTGCCGGATAGGCCCTTGGAAATGTGGGGTGGAATGCGCCGCCCGGCGCGGCTATGAATATGGCCATAAATTAGATTAAGGAAATTCCATGCCCGAACTTCGTTCCAAGACATCCACCCATGGCCGCAATATGTCCGGCGCCCGCGGCCTGTGGCGCGCCACTGGCATGAAAGACGAGGATTTCGGCAAGCCCATCGTCGCCATCGTCAATTCCTTCACCCAGTTCGTGCCCGGCCATGTGCATTTGAAAGACTTGGGTCAGATGGTGGCGCGGGAAGTGGAAGCCGCCGGCGGCGTCGCCAAGGAGTTCAACACCATCGCCGTCGATGACGGGATCGCCATGGGCCATGACGGCATGCTCTATTCGTTGCCATCGCGCGAGATTATCGCCGACTCTGTCGAATATATGGTCAACGCCCATTGCGCCGATGCCATGGTCTGCATCTCCAACTGCGACAAAATCACGCCGGGCATGTTGATGGCCGCCATGCGCCTCAACATCCCATCGATCTTCATCTCCGGCGGGCCCATGGAAGCGGGCAAAATCGTAGTCGATGGCGAGGAACGCAAAATCGATCTCATCGACGCCATGATCGAAGGCGCCAATCCAAACGTGAGCGACGAGGTTGCGCTGCAATACGAACGATCCGCTTGCCCTACCTGCGGCTCGTGCTCGGGCATGTTTACCGCCAATTCCATGAACTGCCTGGCCGAGGCTATGGGTCTGGCGCTGCCCGGTAACGGCTCGGCGCTGGCCACCCACGCCGATCGCAAGGATCTGTTCCTGCGCGCCGGGCGCCAAATTGTGGATCTCTGTCGCCGCTATTACGACGCTGACGACTTGAGCGCCCTGCCCCGGGCCGCCGGCAAGGCCGGCTTCGAGAACGCCATGACTTTGGATATCGCCATGGGCGGATCGACCAACACGGTCCTGCATCTGCTGGCCATCGCCCAGGAAGGCGAGATCGAATTCACCATGGCCGATATCGACCGGTTATCGCGCAAGGTGCCCAACATCTGCAAGGTCGCGCCCTCGACCCCGGACTATCATTTGGAAGACGTGCACCGGGCCGGCGGCATCATGGCGATCCTGGGCGAGTTGGAGCGGGGCGGGCTGATCGATCGCGACGTGCCGACGGTCTATACCGCCACCCTCGGCAACGCCATCGATAGCTGGGACGTGCGCCGCACCAACGATCCCGACATCCATGATTTTTTCCGCGCCGCCCCCGGCGGTGTGGTCACAACGGAAGCCTTCAGCCAGTCGAAGCGCTATGACAGCCTCGATCTGGACCGGGAGAACGGCTGCGTCCGCGATGTGGAACATGCCTATAGCGCCGATGGCGGCCTTGCGGTTCTTTATGGCAATATCGCTCTCGAAGGCTGCATCGTGAAGACCGCCGGGGTCGACGAAAGCATCCTCAAATTCTCCGGCCCGGCGCGCATATTCGAGGCCCAGGAAGACGCCTGCAAGGCCATCCTTTCCCGCGAAGTGGGTGCCGGCGATATCGTCTTGATCCGCTACGAAGGCCCCAAGGGCGGGCCGGGCATGCAGGAAATGCTGTATCCGACCAGCTATTTGAAATCCATGGGGCTCGGCAAGGACTGCGCGCTGGTCACCGACGGGCGCTTTTCCGGCGGCACTTCGGGGCTTTCCATCGGCCATGCCTCGCCGGAAGCCGCCGAAGGCGGCGCCATTGGGCTGATCGAAGAAGGCGATATTATCGAAATCGATATCCCCGAACGCAGCATCAACGTGGCCATCGACGACGCCGAATTGGAGCGTCGCCGCCAAGCGATGGACGCCAAGGGTGCGGCAGCCTGGAAACCTGCCGCAACGCGCACCCGCAAAGTATCGCCGGCATTGCGCGCCTATGCGGCGCTCACCACCAGCGCGGCCAAGGGCGCCGTCCGCGACGTCAGCCAGGTCGAACGGTAACTGCGACAACCATGGACGACCTCGGCATCGCCCGCGCGCTGCACGTGATCGCCGTGGTCATGTGGATCGGCGGCGTCGCGTTCGTCACTATGGTGCTCTTACCCTCGATCCGCCGCCGAGGCGGGGCGGACGGCCACGCTCTGTTCGAAGCCCTGGAAAGCCCGTTCGCCCGGCAAGCCCGCGTCACTACCCTGATCGCCGGGCTAACCGGGCTATACATGATTTGGCGACTGGACATCTGGGACCGCTTTGTCGAGCCCGCCTATTGGTGGATGCATGGCATGGTGTTGATCTGGCTGCTATTCACGATGATGCTGTTCGTATTCGAGCCCTGGTTCCTGCACGCCTGGTTCCGCCGCAAAGCCGAGGCGGCGCCGGAGGCCACCATGGCCTTGATCGGGCGGCTGCATATGGTTTTGATCACGCTGTCGCTAATCGTCGTATTCGGCGCCGTCGCCGGCGCGCATAGTTAGGAGATTTCCAATGAAGAAAATCCGCCATATCGCCATTTCCAGCCAGAACCCGGCGGCCACCGCCAAGTTCTATAAAGAAGCGTTTGGCTGGGAGGAGATTTCCCGCTCCGGGCTGGATTCCGACCATGAAGGCGATGCGCCGCGCCCGTCCGGCGTCATCATGTCGGACGGCTCCATCAACATCACCATCTTGAAATTCGGCACCGATCAGATCGGCAAAGGGGTGGATTTCGAAGGCGTCCATCATCTGGGTGTGGTGGTCGATGATTGGCGGGGAGAGCGGGAACGCCTGCAAGCCATGGGCGCGGCGTTCGTCACCGACGAAAACAACGTGCCCCCCGGCGCCCAGTTCGAGGTCAAATTCCAAGGCCCCGACGACATCATCTACGACATCACAGACGTTCCCTACCCCGGCTCAACTCCGCCGCCGGGGGTAAGCGATCCGAAAGAACACAAACCGTAGCGCCTGCCGAATATCACTACCAGGCATCGACATTTACCGTTTCCAGCTAATCTCCGCCACGACTTGCGCGGCGCGCGCAACAGACTATATACCCATTAAGCACCACTGCTCTTGAACATTGTAAATAAGAATATTTGACCCCACGCCGGGCGCATGCCCGCGATTCGTGCCTCTAATCGTGCCCGTTTTCGCGGTTGCGGCCCGAAAAACCGTAAGGAACCGTCAGAAACCGTCATAACCGTAAGGGGGGTAACGAATGATGTCGCGCGAGTTTATTTTGAAAATACCCGCCCCGGTGTTAGCGCCAATCATCGACCGAGTACGTCCCCCGGTAATGGCCGCCGTGGATGTGCCAGTAGCCGTTGGCTTCGCCGCCGACGGTGACGATATTGATCTCGGCTTCCCGGAACATGGGGATCAGCTCCTCTGGCTCGGTGGCCAGCATGGAAGCGAACGGCTCCTCCCCGAAGGTGGCGCGCGGATAGATATAGTTCTGGATCAATTGCAGATCGAAGTAGCGGGCCGATGGCATTTGCGCGTTTTCCCAGGCCCAGCGGATCAGCTTTTCCTTGGTATCGAAGCCTTCGCGCTCGGCGAAAATGCGCGCCGTGATCGGGTCCAAAAGGAACACCGGCGGCGTGTTCGGCTCGATCCCCAGCAGCATATCGCGCACATGTTCGCGCCAATATTCGCGTACCCCCAAACAAAAACTGTTGGAGCGGAGGCCATAGAAGACCGAGACCGTAGAGGCATCCGCCTCGAACCCCTTTTGCACATGCAGGGGCTGCCACGGGCTGCGTTCTTCGTTTTCGGCGAAGGTGATGGAATTGTAGGTAAAGTTGTTGCCTTGGGAGCCCATGAAGGTGGTGCCGGCCACCGAGCCGCCCTGCAAGTTCTGCGACAACAAGCCATAAGCGCGGCCAATGGTGGCGTTGGAATGGGCGTAGGGGCCCATGGCGCCGATGCCGGAATTGATGCCCATTTCGGCGCGCACCGGCCCGTTGAAGATAACCATCGCCGCCGCCGATGAGGACGTGGAGCCTCTCGCCGAAATGCCGGCGGACGCAATCGCCAGCACGGCGGGGAAATATTCCGGGCGGCAACCGGCCATCACCGCGTTGACGGCGACCTTTTCCACATCATATTCCCAATAGCCCCGGTTGTGGGTGGGCTGCATGCGCCCGACAACTTCGTCGGCCTTGTGGGACGTGTGGGACAGCATTTCTGCCACCCGCTCCTCGGTCGGCAGAATGATCGGCAGATAATCGGTCCAGTGGTTGTCCTCGAAAATCTGGTGCAGTTCGTCCTCGCTGGCGGGGTCCACAAGGCGCGGCGTGGTGCGCGGGAAGGCGCCGTCGGAATTGGCGGTCTGGTCCTGGGTCAGGCCCTCGATCACCTCCTGCATGAACGGACGCCCGGTGACCGGATCGTCGCCATCCACATAGGCGCGCAACTGGGCGGCACTTTTGCCCATCACGGGTTGCGGCACAAACGCATGCGGCGCTTCCGGCAGGCCCTTCACCTGGCGGACGGATTTGACCACGTTGTGAAAGATATCCGTATGCAGCGCCATGGTGGGGACGCTGTATTCGGCTTCTAATTCAATTGCGTGCGTGCTCACGGCAGGCGCGCAGGTGCTTCAATGGCCGACGCCGACAATTGCGGCATCGCCCTTGGCGGCGATCTCCTTCCAGGTATCAGGATCATCGATCTGATAGGTGCTGGACAGCGAGATCATGCGGGTCTCGACCGCTTTCATATTGTCGGCGAACCAAGCGCCCACCTGCTTTAATAGCTCGATGGAATCATCAAAGCGGCAATCGACCAGATAAACGATCTTACCGTCCAATGTGTCGAGGCGCGGTGCCGGCGTCTTGGCCTTGATCTCCGGCGGATAACCCATTGGGTTCAGCACGCTCAATGTGGCATCCGGTTGGGCGCCGCTTTTCATCTCGTTCATGGTTAGGCTCTCCAGACTATATGGGGCGTCGGAAAAGCCTAACCGGTAAGGCAAACGGATGCAATGAGCCCCGCTAACTCGACCGCGATGTCAGATCGTCGTGCACCATCTGCACCAGCGACAACAAATCGCCTTGGGCCATTTCGCCGGACAAAGCATAGGTAAGCTGGCCATTAGTCCAATAAAAGGCGACCATGCCGTGCTCGGCGATAACGCGGAACTTGGTGTTGCCGCCGCCCATGCCTGGGCGCACATAAAGACTGACACGCCGGGCTTTGCCATCTTCGAACATGAACAAAGCCGCCGGATCGCCTTTGTCGGCAACCAAGCGCCCGCCCATCAGTTTGAAGCCGGCGCCCTTCAGATTGGGGATCATCAGCTTGTGACCGAGGCGCCCGGACAACCAACTCAAGAGCCGGGTCTCGTCGCCGCCGCTGACTTCGACCGGGCGGTTTTCGTCGTGGGCGTAGACCACATGGGCGCCCAGCGCCCGCTGCACGAACTGATTGCCGGCGGATGGCGCATCGCCGCCGCCGAGCCCGGACCCAAACCAGCCGCCGAGGCCGCCGGCCAGCAACAACACAATGCCAGCAGCCATCCGGCGCCAGCCGGGCAGCCAGGCGCTCGGTCGATCCGCATCGATCAAAGCAAAGGTGCGCTCCGGCACGCGGGCGTCGTCGGCGTCTTGATCATACAAACGGTGCATCTGGCGTTTTTGTAGCTGATAGGCATGCACCTTGGCGGCATCGTTGGGGTGCCCGGCCAGCCAGGCTTCCACCTCGATCAGGCCGCCGTCGTCCAGTTCGCCATCCACATAGGCGTGCAAGTCGGATTCTGAGAGTGTGTCTGGAGACGTCATTTCACGCTCCTTAAGCTTGGTTTCAAATTGCCATCCATGGATAGCCGCAGTTTTTCCCTGGCCCGGGACAGGCGCGACATGACGGTACCGACGGGGATATCCAAAACTTCGGCGGTTTCTGCATAGGACAAATCTTCGAGCCCGATCAGCAATATGACGGCGCGCTGTTCCTCGGCCAACTCGGCCAGGGCGCGGTCGAAATCGCGAAGCGCCAGCCGGTCGTCCTGATCGCCGGGCTGGCCGATACGCGCGGCCAATTCATCGGTAAGGCTAGCAGGGGCCGGTCGGCGGGATTGGGTGCGCAGATTCTGGCGGTGGATATTGTGCAAGATGGTGAACAGCCAGGCGCGCATATTGGTGCCGGCCTCGAACTGGTGCAGACGCGACAGAGCCCGCTCCACACAATCGTGGAGCAAATCCTCCGCTGTGTCTCCGTTGCGGGTCAGCGCCCGTGCATAACGCATCACATCGGCAAGGGCATCGGTCAGAGCGGCGCGTTTATCCATTTAATATTTCCTAGCGCGGCGCCGAGCCAATTGCGTATGTTGGCCCGGCGCCAAGCATAAGCAATTCGCTATTTCTTCATCATCGCGTCTTTCTTCATCATCGCGTCTTTCTTCATCATCGCGTCTTTCTTCATCATC
>Ga0233427_10000875_pt1 | contig 35589 bp, 33 predicted proteins | sample SI_118_April2016_5_FD_179885 | JGI IMG/M metagenome (GOLD analysis project Ga0233427, IMG submission 179885) | Seawater microbial communities from Saanich Inlet, British Columbia, Canada - SI_118_April2016_100_MG | ecosystem: Environmental > Aquatic > Marine > Inlet | place: Canada: British...
AGGCCTACTACGACTGCGACGGCGACACCCTCCTGTTCGTCGTCGAGCAGGAAGGTCGTGGGGCCTGCCACACCGGTGAGTACAGCTGCTTCTTCCGCTCTTTCGGCCCCGACGCCGACTGATCACATGGTTTCGCCCGACCGCGGGGAGTTCCGCGAGCTGGCCCGCGGCCATGCCGTGGTCCCCGTGTGGAGGGAACTCCTCGCCGACCTGACCACCCCCGTATCCCTCTTCGCCCGCTGCGTCGGTGACGGCGAGGGTTTCCTGCTCGAGAGCGTAGACAGGGCCGAGACGTGGGGACGCTGGTCCTTCATAGGTCGCCACCCCAGCGCCACCCTCACCTCGATCGGCGGTGAACTTCTGGTCGACGGTGACCTGCCTGAAGGCATCCGCACCGGCGAAGGCATGCTGGCGGCCCTCGAGGACCTGCTGGCCCACTTCAGGTCGCCCCCCATCGAGGGGATGCCGCCGCTGCACGGTGGCCTGATGGGCTATCTGGGCTATGACGTGGTGCGCGAGGTCGAGGACCTTCCCGACACCCCTCCCGACGACAAGGGCTTCCCCGACGGGATCATGTCGATCATCGGTGAGCTGGTGGCGATCGACCACTGGCGCCAGCGGGCGATCCTGATCGTGAACGTGGTGGTGCCCCCCGGAGCCGATGATGCAGCGCTGGACTCCGCCTACGACCAGGCGGTCTCGAGACTCCAGGATCTGGCTACCGATGGCGCCCGTCCCCTGGACGAGCCCCTCATGGAACCGCCGTCGATTGACGACGAACCTCCCGAGGTCACCTCCAGCATGGGGCCGGAGCTCTATGGCCTCGCCGTGGAGGCCGCCCGGGAACACATCTTCGCCGGTGACGTATTCCAGGTGGTCCTCTCGCAGCGCTTCGACGTGGAGCTCGATGCCGAGCCGTTCGACGTATACCGGGTACTCCGGCAGCTGAATCCCAGCCCGTACATGTACTTCCTCCGCTACGCCGACCTGTCGGTGGTGGGCGCATCACCCGAACCCATGGTGCGCCTCCTGGATGGGCGTGTGGTTTCACGACCCATAGCCGGAACGCGACGGCGCGGCAGGACCGACGCCGATGACCGCAGGCTGGCGGCGGAGTTGGCCGAGGACCCCAAGGAGCTCGCTGAGCACGTGATGCTCGTGGACCTGGCCCGCAACGACGTCGGGCGCGTCGTGGAGTTCGGAACCGAGGTGGTCGAGGAGATGATGACGTTGGAGCGCTACAGCCATGTCATGCACCTGACCAGCCAGGTCGCCGGTGATCTGGCTGCCGGCCGCACCCCGATCGACGTGTTGCGTGCGACCCTGCCTGCCGGGACGGTCTCCGGCGCTCCGAAGGTCAGGGCCATGGAGATAATCGACGCCCTCGAACCGGTGAAGAGGGGTCCGTATGCCGGAGTCGTCGGCTACTTCGACTTCTCCGGCAACATCGACACGGCGATCGCCATCCGCACGATGCTGGTCTCCGACGGGGTGGCATCCGTCCAGGCCGGAGCGGGCATCGTGGCCGACAGCGTTCCGGAACTCGAACACCTCGAATGTGAGAACAAGGCCAGGGCCCTGCTGTCGGCGATTCCGGCTGCCAGGCGTATGACTGCGGTCCGGCGAGCAGCCGCGGCGGAAGGAGATTCCCGTGACTGATACCAGCCTGGCGGTGAGGCGGCCACGCGATGTGGTTGCCGTGGTCGGTCCGGATGCACGGACCTACCTGCAGGGCCAGCTCAGCCAGGACGTGGAGGCCCTTGAGGTGGGCGGTTCGGCAGAGACCTTCCTGCTGCAGCCCGCCGGCAAGGTTGACGCGTGGATGAGGGTGTCCCGCCTTGCTGATGACCACTTTCTCCTGGACGTCGAGGAGGGCTTCGGCCCCCAGGTGGCGGCGCGCCTGACCCGGTTCCTGCTCAGGACCGACTGCACGGTCCAAGAGGTCCAATGGGACCTCGTGACAGTCATCGATGCGGAGGCTTCCGCATTCAGTCCGCCGGTCGGAGGGCTCGCCCTGGCGGTGGAATGGCCCGGCCTCGTCGCCGTTGACCTACTGGGGCCCTCCGTGGAGCTGCCCGGAGGGTTGGCGGAGGGTTCGTCCCGGGACTGGGAGGTCAGACGTATCGCCGCAGGAATCCCGGCAATGGGTTCTGAAATGGATTCGACCACCATTCCCGGTTCCACCGGGGTGGTCGAGAGGTCGGCCAGCTTCACCAAGGGCTGCTACACGGGGCAGGAACTCGTGGCCCGCGTGAACAGCCGGTCAGCGGGTACTCCGACCCGGATAGTGCGTGCAGTGGGTAGTGGGCCGGCTCCAGCGGTGGGATCGGATGTCACGGTCGACTCCGATCCGGCCGGCAACCTCACGAGTGTGGCAACGCTGGGTGACGGCTTCGTCGCCCTCGTGTCGGTTCGCAGGGCGGTGGCCACCCCGGCCGAGGCCATGGCGGGCGCCACACCAGTCTCACTCCTCGGCGTCTGAGGTCTCCACACAGGGCAGTTCGACGACGATGCTCGCCCCGCCGCCGGGTTGGGACTCGGCCCACACCGAGCCACCCATTGCCTGTACCAGCTCGCGGACTATGGCGAGACCCAGGCCCGAGCCCGACTCCCTGACGTCGGGTCGCCGCTTGGAGACGTAGAGCCGTTCGAAGACGTGTGGTAGGTCATCGGCGGAAATGCCGGGTCCATCGTCATGTACACGGAGTTCGATGCCGGTGGCAGTGCCGGTCAGGTCCACGTCCAGCCTGGAGTTGGCGTAACGCAGCCCGTTCTCGAGGAGGTTGGCGACCACCTGAGCCCAACGGTCGACGTCGACAGTGGCAGTCACCTGCAGTTCTGGAGTCGATGAGCCGAGGGAGACGCCGGACTCCCGGGCCGCCGGGGTGAAGCCATCGACCACGTCGGTCGTGAGGACGCCGATGTCCGAAGGGGCCAGGTCCAGCGTGAAGCGCTGCGCATCCAGGTGGGCCAGGTTCAGGAGGTCGCTCACCAGTCGGTCCAGGCGTTTCGACTCGGAGAGGATGATTGCTCCGGCCCGCCTTGGATCCTCCATGGCTCCGTCGGCCATGGCCTCGGCATACCCGCGGATAGATGTGAGGGGTGTCCGGAGATCGTGCGACACCGATAGCAGGAATTGCCTTTCCAGGCCCCGGGACCTGTCGAGTCCCTCAACCATCGAGTTGAGTGCCCGTGCCAGGTCGGCGGTCTCGTCGGTGCTTGTGGCCGGGGGATCGGGCAGCCGGGTGTCCAGATCGCCCCCGGCGATCCTGAGGGCGGCGTCGGTGGCCTCCACGACAGGGCTTGAAAGGACCGTCGAGAGTCGTAGGGCGGCGAGCACGGCTACGGCAATAGCCACCAGACCGGCGGCCAGCAACCAGTTCACAGCCGGTCCGAGCGGATTGGTGACCTGGCGACTCACGAGCACGACGAGCAGAGGGGCGTCCCGGCCGGGGTTTACGGCCGCTATTGCCCAGGCGCTGCCGTCGTCCACACCGCTGAGGGTGGTGCCGGAGGCCAGGGCGGGACTGCGGAGGGCGTTCAGATCAATAGTGGACGGGACAGGAGTCAGGATCCTGACCGGACTGGCGTTGTCCGCTGGAACCAGCACAATCCCGATCCGGCCAAGTCCCAGGGAGCGTTGAATCCGATCCAACCTGCCAGGGCGATCCGACTGTTGGCCGACTGCGGAGAAACTTTCGTTGAAGGCGGCTGCCACGGCCGTGGCCTGACCGGCGATCTGGCGTCGAGCCAGGTCATCGGCCTGGATTCCAGACATGAGGCGGATACCGGTCCAGGTAATGGCAAGGCTGCAGATCACCAGACCTATGAAGGCAATCAGGAGTCGGCGACGCACTTCGCTCAGCCCAGCCTGTAGCCGATGCCGCGGACGGTCTCCAGCGGCAGATCCCCGCCCAACTTGCGCCGCAGTTGGCGCACGTGGACGTCGACGGTGCGTTCGTCCCCGATCCAACCATCTCCCCATGCCCCGTCCAGGATCTGCCTGCGGGTGAGTGCCTGACCGGCGTGGTCCACCAGGAACCAGATGAGGGCGAACTCTCTCGCCGCCATGGCAACCACCTCACCGTGCAGGGTGACCTCCCGGCGTGTGCCGTCGATCCTGATTCCGCCGAATGCGACCACCCGACCGGGGTCGGTCGGAGTGGTGCCGGAGCGACGCAGGACCGCTCTGACCCTGCCCATCAGCTCACGAGGGCTGAAGGGTTTCGTCACGTAGTCGTCCACGCCGAGTTCGAAGCCGACGATCCTGTCGACCTCGTCGTCGCGCGCTGTGAGCATGATGATGGGAACGTCGGAGCCGGATCGCAGGCGTCGGCAGACCTCCAGGCCGTCGACGTGACCGGGCAGGCCGATGTCCAGGATCACGAGATCGGGCGCCCGCTCGGCGAAGACCTCCAGGCAGCGATTGCCATCCGGCGCCAGGTAGGGCCGGTGGCCAGCCTGGCGTAGGTACATGTCCAGGAGGTCGGCGATATTGGGATCGTCCTCCACAACCAGGACCACTGCGGGGGTTCCACCGTCGAGTTTCTGCATCGTCTCCATCGTCGCACGCCGGCCGTCGGGTTCAGCCACAGTCTCGGCTCGGACCATGATGACCGGATGATGATCCCGTGAGGTCCGGGGTCGTTAGTAGCCTCGTGCGGTGGCGACCTATCTGGACCGGATCCTCTCGGACCACCGGGAATCGGCGTCATCGGACGCTCGGAGCCTCGACGCCCTTATCGCTCGGGCCCGCAGCGCCCCGCCGGCCCGTGGATTCGACCTCGCCCTGCGGGGCGCTCCGATGGGCGAGCCTGCGATCATCGCCGAGGTGAAGCGCCGTTCGCCCTCCAGGGGCGATATGGCCGCCGACCTCGACCCTGCCCAGACTGCAGAGCAGTACGCACTCGGCGGAGCGGCATGCCTGTCGGTCCTCACCGACGTCGGGTACTTCGGCGGCTCGGTCGACGACCTGGTGGCTGCACGCAGTGCTGTCTCGGTTCCGGTGCTCCGCAAGGACTTCACTGTCGATGCACGCGATGTCTGCGATGCCCGGATCATGGGTGCCGACGCCGTGCTGCTCATAGTGGCCGCCCTGGACAATGCCGAGCTGGCCGACTTCCACGCCCTGGCCCTGGAAATCGGCATGGATGCCCTGGTCGAGGTCCACGACGAGGCCGAGCTGGAACGCTCTGTGGCGGTCGGAGCACGGCTGGTGGGGGTCAACCAACGGGACCTGACCACCTTTGAGGTGGACTCCGAACGTGCGGTACGCATGGCGCCGTTGATTCCGGGATCCGTCACCAGGGTCGCCGAGTCGGGGATCAGTGGGCCGCGGGATGCCTCCATCCTCGTTAACGCCGGCTACCACGCCCTCCTCGTCGGGGAATCCCTTGTCACCGCTGGAGACCGGACGGCTGCCATGAAGGCCCTTCGTGGTGCCGGGGCCGGGGAGTAGCGTCGCTGCCGTGTTCGTGAAGATCTGTGGCATCACGTGCGCCGAGGATGCCCTGCTGGCCACCGCCCTGGGCGCCGACGCACTCGGGTTCGTCTTGGCCCCCTCGCGTCGTCAGGTATCCGAGTCGGTGGTGCGCGACATCGTCGGCCAACTCCCACACGACGTGATGACCGTCGGCGTATTCCGGGACATGGGCAAGGCCCGTCTGGTCGAGACCGTGAACAGGATCGGCTTGAAGGCAGCGCAACTGCACGGCGGAGAGTCGCCGGCGACCTGCCAGTGGGTGGCCGAGAGGGTTCCGCTGCTGATCCGGGCCCTGCCGGCGGGCTCGCCTGACCTGGAGCGGTTCGACGAGTACCACGCCGGCCTGTTGCTGTTGGACTCGCCCACTCCCGGGTCCGGCATGGTGTTCGACTGGGCGTTGGCTCGCGGAACGCCAGCGAGGGGTCGAACCCTCCTGGCTGGTGGGTTGACCCCCGACAACGTCGGTTCGGCCATCGAGCAGGTGGACCCCTACGGTGTCGACGTCTCGACCGGTGTGGAGTCCGGTCCGGGCCGCAAGGACCCCCGGCGACTCCGGGCGTTCATGCTCAACGCCCGGGCGGCCCGACCTGTTCGCTACGAGGGTGACGACGAGCGTCGGCCCTTCGACTGGCAGGAGGAGGAGAGGTAGATGGCGATCCGACACAGGGGTGGTGACACGTGAGCCTTTCAGAACCGACGCCGGATGGCAGGTTCGGCGACTTCGGCGGACGCTTCGTCCCCGAGACGCTGATTCCCGCCGTCCTGGAACTCGAGGCGGCGTTCCGCGATGCCTGGGCAGACCCGGCATACCGGGCGGAGCTGGACGGGCTGCTCGCCGACTACGCCGGCCGACCGTCTCCGTTGACCGAATGCCACAACCTCTCCGAGGAACTGGGTTGTCGTCTGCTCCTGAAGCGTGAGGACCTCAACCACACGGGCTCCCACAAGATCAACAACGTGCTGGGACAGGCCCTGCTTGCCCAGAGGATGGGCAAGACACGTCTCCTGGCCGAGACAGGCGCCGGCCAGCACGGCGTGGCGACGGCCACGGCGGCTGCCCTGCTGGGCATGGAGTGCTGCGTCTACATGGGTGAGGTGGACGTCGGGCGCCAGGAACTCAACGTTTTCCGCATGAAGCTGCTGGGAGCGGAGGTCCGGACCGCGATGTCCGGGAGCCGGACCCTGAAGGACGCCGTGAACGAAGCCATGCGCGACTGGGTGGCCACCGTCGAGGATTCGCACTACTGCCTGGGTTCGGTGATGGGGCCGCATCCGTACCCCTGGATGGTGCGCACCTTCCACGAGGTGCTCGGCCTCGAGGCGAGGGAACAGAGCGAGGCGCTACTCGGAGGCCCGCCGGACGTGGTGGTGGCCTGCGTGGGAGGCGGTTCCAACGCCATTGGGATCTTCTCCGGCTTCGCCGACGCGCCCACCGAACTGATCGGAGTCGAACCCGCTGGCGGGACTGCGATCGGCCGTGGCGTGCCCGGCGTGGTCCACGGCATGGAGTCATACCTGATGCAGGACGAGTTCGGCCAGGTCCTGGAGGCCGAGTCGATCAGCGCCGGTCTGGACTATCCGGGTGTCGGGCCGGAACACAGTTTCCTGGCTGCCACGGGAAGGGCCCGCTACGAGTCGGTCACCGATGCCGAGGTGGTGGAGGCCTTCCAACTCCTGAGCCGCTCTGAGGGCATCATTCCGGCACTCGAGCCGGCCCATGCCCTGGCATGGGTGTCGAGGGAACGTGCCTCGCTGGCGGGAAGGTCCGTGGTGTTGAACCTCTCGGGCCGTGGCGACAAGGACGTCGCCCAGATGATGGAGATCCTGGCGTGAGCACGGATCGAAGGACTGGTCCCCTGGAGGCGGCGCTGCGGGCCCGGCGCGATGCCGGCGGCAAGTGTCTGGTTCCGTACCTGACAGGTGGCCTCGGGGGCGACTGGGTGGAGACCATCCAGGCTGTCGCCGCTGCGGGTGCCGACGTCATCGAGGTGGGCATCCCGTTCTCCGACCCGGTGATGGACGGCCCGACGATCCAGGCCGCCAACGAACTGGCTCTCGGTGCGGGCGCCACCCCTACCAGCATCCTGGATTCCCTACGGGGGGCGGACGTGGGTGTTCCCCTCGCGGTGATGACCTACTACAACATCGTCTACAGGATGGGCCTCAAGCGCTTCGCCGAGACCCTCGCCGAAGCAGGGGTATCAGGCTGCATCCTGCCTGACCTGCCGCTGGAGGAGGCCGATCCGTGGTTGGAGATCGCAGCGGCCGCCGGGGTCGAGTCGATCCTCCTGGCGGCCCCCACGGCCCCGGAGGAGCGGCTTTCACGAATCTGCGAACGGTCCCGCGGCTTCGTCTACGGCGTGGGGCTCCTGGGGGTGACGGGCGTGCGCGCCGAGCTGGCCACCAGCGCCATCCAGATCGCCACCCGCCTGAAGGCGGTGACCGACGTTCCGGTGCTCATCGGGGTCGGGGTGGGCACTCCCGCTCAGGCCGTCGAGGCGTCGCTCCACGGTGACGGCGTGGTGGTCGGGTCTGCGGTGGTGCAGTGCATGGTCGATGGAGCGGGCCCAGAGGGCGTCGCCGCCCTCGTGGCTGGCTTCCGTTCTGCCCTCGACGCTTCGTGAAGGTTCCAATGGGGCGTCAGGTGCCATGGGCCCGCAGTGATGGTGGATCGGCGGAGAGCCTCTACGAGCTTGTGGGCCCTGAATGGTTCGTGGCCCTGGTGGACCGTTTCTACGCGGGTGTCGCCGACGATGAGCTGCTTCGCCCCCTGTACCCGGCGGACCTCACGGCTTCTCGACTTCATATGGCGGGGTTCCTGAAGCAGTACTGGGGTGGCCCTGCCGACTACAGCGCTGAGCGTGGGCATCCACGACTCAGGATGCGCCACGCCCCATTCCGAATCGGGGCCGCAGAACGTGACGCCTGGCTGGGACACATGGCCATCGCAGTCGATGGGGGCGGCCTGACCGACGCCGCGGTGACTGCGGTGATGGGGTACTTCCAGAGTGCGGCCGAGCACCTGGTGAACCACCCGGGCTGAGTCCCACCGGGGCTGGGATCGACCTTTTTGTGACCTGTTCGTGACCTGTTGTGATTCGATTCACACCGGTCAGGCTGCCACCAATCCCTTCTACCAAGCGGAAGGCTGAGCGTAAATGCTTGACATTTGGTCCCACAAGTAGTCGGATGTCATTTGACCGTAGGTGGGCAACCCCACCGGGAGACCAGAAAAGGAGATGCTCGATGAACAAGAGCGAACTGATCGGGGCAATGGCCGGCCGAGCCGGAGTGTCAAACAAGGATGCCGGCGCATGCCTGGACGCATTCTTTGATGTGGTGGCCGGAGAGGTCGCAGCCGGTGACGCCAAGGTGTCGGTGCCGGGCTGGATCTCCTTCGAACAGGTGACCCGGGCAGCCCGCAAGGGTCGCAACCCGCAGACGGGTGAGGAGATCCAGGTAGCGGCCACGAGGGCCTGCAAGATCTCCGTCGGCTCCAAGATGAAGGCGGCGGCCAAGAGCGGCGGCGCACCTTCGGCCTGGTAGTCGTAGAGATCCACCCGGTCATACAGACCGGAAGTAGAAACCAGACGTGAACGGCGGGGCCGGGGCGACAACGCTCCGGCCTTCACCGTTGTCGGGGTTCACCAGCCTGGATGGACACGGCCGGACTAGGCAGGGGTTGGTACGCCCGTCCGGAGCCGGACCGCCCGGGTCGACCAAATGACAGCGCTTCTCCCTCCCGAGGCGGTGATACCACACCGGGACCCGTTCCTGTTGTTGACCGAGGTCACCGAACTGGTCGAGGGTGAGCGGGCTGTCGGCTACTGGCAGCTGACTGACGACGAACCCTTCTTCGGCGGTCACTTCCCGGGTCGTCCCACCCTTCCCGGCGTGCTGATGTGCGAGTCGATCGCACAGCTGGGTGCCTACGCCCTGCTCAGCCGGCCTGAGTTTGCCGGGCGTCTGGCCCTCTTCGGGGGTCTTGACAATGTCAGGTTCCGGCGCCAGGTCCTGCCCGGTGAGCGGCTCGACCTGGAGGTCGACCTGGGACGGGTCTCGGCAAGGGCCGGTAAGGGCACCGGTCGGGCACTGGTGAATGGCGAGGAGGCCTGCCGCTGCGATCTCCTGTTCGTCTTCGTGAAGGCCGCCCCTTCATGAGGGCCGCCTGAGGCGTCCGTATCGTCGGCGTTGCGACGACGGAGGCTTCGCTCAGGCCGGGGCGATCACCAGGCTGCCGTTGTGGCCGCCGAACCCGAATGAGTTGGACATTGAGATTCCGGGCTCCCACGGTGCGGGTGATCCGGTAACGAGGTTGATCGGCGGCATCTCAGGGTCTGAGGTGGTGTAGCCGGCCGTGGGCGGGATCAACTTCGAGTTCATCGCCAGCACCACGGCGACGGCTTCGATCGCACCGGCTGCACCCAGGGCATGTCCGGTGATTCCCTTGGTGGAGGTGACCAACGGACCGTCAGGTCCGAACACCTCGGCCATGGCGAAGGCCTCAGCCATGTCGTTGAGCGGAGTCGAGGTGCCGTGCGCATTGATGTGGCGGACCTGGTCAGGCTCCACGCCGGCCTCTTCGAGGGCAATGCGCATGCAGGTGATCGCACCGATCCCGCCGGGGGACGGGGCCGTGATGTGGTGGGCGTCGGCGGTGCTCGCCCCACCCAGGATCTCGGCAAGGATCGTGGCTCCGCGCTCGACGGCCATGTCCCACTCCTCGAGGACCATGACGCCGGCGCCCTCACCCATGACGAATCCGTCTCGCTCCGCGTCGAAGGGGCGTGAAATGCCGACCGAGGAGAAGGCGGTCATGTTGGTGAAGCCGGCAATGGCCGTCTCGACGAAGGGTGCCTCGCTTCCGCCGGCCAGGACCACGTCACAGCGGCCGTGTGCGATGAGTCGCGCAGCGTTGGCGAGTGCGTGGGTGCCTGCAGCACACGCCGTGCAGGTGTTCTCGGCCGGGCCCTGGAAGCCGTGTCGCATGGAGACGGCGGCCGGAGCGGCGTTGGGCATCATCATCGGAACCATGAAGGGCGAGACCCGACGGGAGCCCTTCTCGTGCCTGACCAGGATCTGTTCCTCGAGGGTGGCGATGCCACCGATTCCGGTGCCGATGAACACTCCCCGACGGAATGAGTCGGCGGTCAGGGTGCCGGCCTGTTCGAGGGCCATGTCCGCTGCTGCAATGGCGAACTGGGTGCACCGGTCGCTGCGACGAACCTCTTTCGGGTTGTCGAAGTGGGGGGACGGGTCGAAGTCGTGGACCCGACGGTCACCCTCCGGAGCGTCTCCGCAGAGGCCTTCCCAGAAGGCATCGGTGCCGATGCCACAGGAGGCGACGACGCCCATCCCCGTGACAGCGACCCGACGGCGCAACATCAGAGCTTGCTGACGATGAGGTCGTAGGCGCCACCAATGGTGGTGATGCCCTCGAGCTCTTCCTCCTCAACGGTCACGCCGAACTCCTCTTCGAGCGACATGATCAACTCGACCAGGTCGAGGCTGTCGGCGTCCAGGTCGTCAGCGAAGGAGGCCTCCTTGGTGACCTTTGCGGCGTCGACCGAGAGGACCTCCACCGCGCACTTCGTGAATCGCTCGAAATTCTCTTCGCTCACCGTCTGGCTCCGTTTCTAATCGGTGATCCGTGCCCCCTCACCCTACGGCGATTCTGCGGGTCGGAGAATGCATTCGTTGCTGTGGCGTCCGGTCACCCCTGTCGCAGCCGGGCGGCTCGCCAGCCGGGTTCAGCCCATGAACAGGCCACCGTCCACCGGGAGCACGGCGCCTGTCACATAGGAGGCGGCGTCCGATGCCAGGAATGCGATGGCGGCCGCCACCTCTTCGGCCTGCCCGAGGCGACCAAGGGGCACCGCTTCGGCGTAGGCGGCCTGCTGGTCGTCGGGTAGGGCTGCGAGCATGTCGGTGAGGATCGGTCCGGGGGCCACCACGTTGACCGTCACGTTCCGGCTGGCGAACTCCTTGGCCAGGGAGCGGCCCAGACCCACGAGACCCGCCTTGGATGCGGCGTAGTTGGCCTGACCGGTCTGGCCGACCCTCCCGGCTATGGACGAGACGAGGATGATTCGACCCCACCGGGCCTTCATCATCCCTCTGACAGCCCGGCGGGCCACCCGGAATGCTCCGGTCAGGTTGGCGTCGATCACGTCCGTGAAGTCACCGTCGGACATGCGCAGCACCAGACCGTCCCGGGTGATTCCGGCGTTGGCAATGAGAATCTCGACAGGGCCGAGCTTCTCCTCGATGCTGGCGAAGGCGGTATCCACGGTTGCGGAGTCAGTCACGTCACATGGAACGGCCAGGATCCCGGCGTCGACCAGTTCGGCTGGTGCTTCGCCCCGGCATGTCACGGCCACACGGTGGCCGTCAGCGGCGAAGGCCAGCGCACAGGCCAGTCCGATTCCCCGGTTGCCGCCGGTCACCAGCACTACTCGGCTCATCTCATGCTCCCGGGGTTTGTCGTCATCTGTCAGGTGGCCCGCAGCCAGGCGATCGGCTTGGAGGAACTGACCCTCTCGGTCTCTACCGCCAGCCATCCCATTAGCTCGCCGGCAAATGGGGAGTGGACCTCCGCGGCGCCGATGTGGCCGAGGAGCGCCCCGGCATCCACCTGGTGGCCGGGTTCGAGCCCTGGTACCGGCGTGAATAGGCCTGCACACGGGCTCACGACCATCCGGTCCGTGGCGAAGAGGTGTTCTCCCTCGGGGGATCCTCTGTCCTCGTCTGGCGGTGCTGCCAGAGCGTCGAGCAGCGTGTCGAGGTCGCCGGGGGTGTTCACCGTGAGGCGCTGTGCCCCCTTCAGAGTCCGTTTCACGAGCCCCGTCAGGACGCTGCCCGGGCCCAGCTCCACGAAGGTGGTGAAGCCCTCGTCGGCCAGGGTCTGGAGTGTCTGTGACCAGCGGACGGGGCTACAGAGTTGTGCGTTCATCAATGCCCGCCATGTGGCCGGGCTGGAATGGATGCCGCCATCCACGTTGGCCACCACGACACCGTCGGGTGCGCGCAACTCGGTCCGGTCGATGGCCTCGCCCAGGCGATCCCTTGCCGGCGACATGAAGGGCGTGTGGAAGGCACCGGAGACCTCCAGGCCCGCAACCCGCTTCGCTCCGCGGGCCTTGGCGGCATCGCCCGCGATGGAAACGGCATCGGGAGCGCCGGCGATGACCACCTGTCCCGGGGCGTTGTAGTTGGCCACCCATACGTGACCATCGACCTCTGCACAGGCTTCCTCGACACCACTGTCGTCCAGGCCCAGAACGGCCGCCATGGTTCCGACCGGGTCCTCGACAGCAACCTGCATTGCCTCGCCGCGTTCGACGACCAGGGCCACCGCATCGGAGAAGTCGAGTGCGCCGGCGGCGGTCAGGGCGCTGTACTCGCCCAGGCTGTGCCCGGCGTGGCCGGCCGCATCGATGCCCAGACGGGCCACCGCATCGAGGATGACCATGCTCGTCACGAAGGTGGCCAACTGGGCGTTGCGCGTGGAGCGAAGCTCGTCGGCGTCGGCGTCCAGAAGGAGGTGTGCGACATCGCGCCCGGCGGCCTCTGAAGCTTCGGCGACCAACTCCCAGGAGGGGTGGTTGGACCACGGGGTGCCCATGCCGGGCTGCTGTGAGCCCTGACCTGAGTACATGAAGGCGATCATCGGGGGTCTCCTGGGGCGGTCCTGGTGCGGCCGTGGTCGCGTCTGGGCCTGCGAGGTGGATTGCGGTCCACATTGTGGCCCATGGGCGGCACCGATGGGAGCGTCGGTGGATGACTTCCCGGGTGCCTGAGGCCAAGGGAGGTGGATAACCACCTACCGGTAGGCTCGGGATGTCGCCCGGGTGGCGGAATTGGCAGACGCGGAGGATTCAAAATCCTCTGGCCGAAAGGTCATGCGGGTTCAAGTCCCGCCCCGGGCACGAGACGGTCGAATAGGCATCTGGCGTGTGTCGCGGAGTCTCGCCGGGACCGGTGATCCGGTTGCCGTACACTTGGGCGTCCCATGGCACGACCGGTAGTGGAACGACGGCTCACAGCGCTCGGCAGTCGCCTGGCGCGCCTGCGCGACGACCTCGCTGTGGCCGAGGAGCAGTTGGCCCACTTCGCGGCGGATGCCGGCGACGCACGGGTCAGGTCGCTGGTCTCGGAGACTGCCATCTCGGAGCGGGAACATCGTGGCGCTGAGCGCCATGCCACGACCATGGCGCTCCACAGGGATCAGCTGATAGCGGAGATCGAGCGGTTGGAGGCCGCCCAGGATGACCTCCTAGACCGTCTGACAAGAGATGGCTGACTCGCTCGGACCCATTGGCGAGGATGCCGGCCCCGGGATGAGGGACGGCAGGGTGAGGGTTGTCCTCGCCGAGGACGAGGCCATCATCCGGCTGGACCTGAAGGAGACCCTCGAGGACGAGGGCTACGAGGTGGTCGGCGATACGGGTCGTGGCGACCGAGCCGTCGAACTCGTCGGCGAGTTGGATCCCGACGTGGTCATCCTGGACGTGAAGATGCCGGGGCTGGACGGCATCGAGGCCGCCCGACGCATCGCAGCGTCCTACGACACCGCCGTCGTGATCCTGACCGCCTTCAGTCAACGGAATCTCATCGACCGGGCCATCGAGGCAGGGGCGCTGGCTTACCTGGTCAAGCCCTTCAGCCGGTCCGAACTGGTACCGGCCGTGGAGATCGCCAGGGTGCGTCATCGCGAGATGCGGGCGCTGACCGACCAGGCCCGGACCATGGCTGATCGCCTCGAGGCCAGGAAGGTGCTGGACCGGGCCAAAGGGGTGCTGATCGACGAGGCCGGGCTGAGCGAGGGGGATGCCTTCCGCTTCATCCAGACCACAGCGATGTCGGGTCGCCAGACCATGGCCGACGTGGCCCGGGCGGTTCTCTCCGACGGCCTTCGTCCCTGACGCGTAGCGCACGACGGTCCGACGTCGGGCAGCGGTGCTCGTTGCAGGGCCCGCGGTATGGTCCGGCCGGTGTCCGGCCTTCTGATCCTCGACGGCAACTCCCTCACCTACCGGGCCTTCTTCGCCATCTCGCGCGAAATGGTCACCCGGTCAGGCCAGGAGACGAACGCCGTCTTCGGGTTCACCCAGATGCTCGTCACTCTCCTACGCGAGCACCAGCCCGATGGCGTGGTGGTGGCATTTGACCGACCCGGTGGAACGTTCCGCCACGAGCGGCTGCCCTCCTACAAGGCCAACCGGGAGCGACAGGAGGACAGCCTCTACCAGCAGCTGGACCTGGTGGAAGAACTCGTGGATTCCCTCGGGTTCGTGGCGGTGGGAGCCGATGGCTTCGAGGCCGACGATGTGATCGCCACCCTCGCCACGGTCGCTGCCGATTCCGGCCGCGACGTCACCATCGTCACCGGTGACCGCGACAGCTACCAACTGGTGGAGGATCCGCATATCCGGGTGCTCTACAACAAGCGGGGTGTGTCGGATTACGCCCTCTATGACGAGGCCGGCATCCTGGAACGCACTGGTGTGTGTCCGGCGGACTACGTAGCCTTTGCAGCACTTCGGGGTGACCCCTCAGACAACCTTCCCGGTGTTCCCGGCGTCGGGGAGAAGACTGCGGCGAAGCTCGTCAGCGCCTACGGCGGGCTGGATGGCGTGTTTGCCGCAGCCTCGGAGCAGACGCCGAAGCTGAGTCAGAACCTGCGGGAGAACGAGTCCCTGGCCCGCCTGAACGAGGAGATGATGGTCCTCGTACGCGATGTGCCCCTCGGGCTCGGTGTGGACGACATGGCACGGCGTCCGGTCGACATGGAGCGCGCCGGGGGGCTCCTCGAGGTACTCGAGCTGAGTCGTGCAAGGGACAATCTGGGCCCACTCCTGGGCGTCGACTTCGCTGGAACGGCCGATGCCCCCGGCTCGCCTGTCGGCGATCTGGAGATCGTCGTGGAGCGGTGCGCCGATCGGGCTGGGGTCGTGGCGGCCATACAGGAGCTTTCGGGTTCCACGTTCGGCATGGCCACTGTGGCGGCCCCCCCGAAGGACGGAATCGGCCCCTGTATGGGTGGCGGCATTGCGTTCTCCGACGGCGAGCGTGCCTGGTGGATTGACCAGGACCTGCTGGCCGAGACGGCCGATGTGGTCAGTGTCCTGCTGGGGCCAGATGGTCCCGGTGTGGTTGCCCACGACGCCAAGCCCACCCTGCGTGCCCTCGGGCGCATGTGCATCGAGGAGGTGGCGCTCACCATGGACACGGCAGTGGCTGCGTACCTGCTGGATCCTGCCGAGGCCGGCTACGACCTCGGAGCCCTGTTGGAGAAGCACGACGGTCGCAGCTTGGGTGATGTCGGCGCTCCGGACGGACAACTGGACCTCTCCGGGGAGATCTCGGATCCGGCTTCCGAGGCGGGTGCACGGGCGGCGGCGGCATGCAACCTCCTGGCACCTCTGGAAGAGGGCCTCGAGGCTCACGGCCTGCATGACCTCAACGCCACCCTCGAGGTGCCACTCGTCGCAGTCCTGGCGCGGATGGAGGAGATGGGCATCGGCGTGGACCGCGCTGAGCTGACACGCCTACGCGACAGCCTGACATCGGACTGCGAGCGGCTCCGTGGGCTGGTGCACGAGGCCGCCGGGGAGGAGTTCAACGTGAACTCAACGCCGCAACTCCGCGAGGTGCTCTTCGTGAAGCTGGGCCTCACTCCCGGCAAGAAGACGAAGACGGGGTACTCGACCGATGCGGCAACGCTCGAACGACTCCGGGAAGACCACCCCGTTGTCGGGCACCTGCTGGCGTATCGCGAGGTCGAGAAGCTCCGTTCCACCTATGGGGAGGGCCTGCTGGCGGCGGTGGGGCCCGGTGAGCGCATCCGCGCCACCTTTAACCAGATGGTGGCCCGTACCGGACGTCTCAGCTCTGATGCCCCGAACCTCCACAACATCCCTGTCCGGACAGAGGCCGGGCGTGCCTTCCGGCGTGCCTTCGTCCCCACTGACGGCAGGTCCCTCCTGGTAGCTGACTACAACCAGATCGAGTTGCGCTGCATTGCGCACCTTGCCGACGACCCGGGCCTCATAGCCGCCTTCGAGGCTGGTGATGACGTGCACACAGCGGTGGCGTCGCGCACATGGGGTATCGACCCCTCGGAGGTGACCAAGGAGCTGCGGAACCGGGCGAAGATGGTCGCCTATGGACTGGCCTACGGCATGGAGGCCTATGGGCTGGCCCAGCGCCTCGGCTCGCCGGTGGAGGAGGCGGCCGAGATCCTGGAGTCCTACTTCAAGGCATTTCCGGCGATACGGGCCTACATGGACCGGACTGTGGCCGAGGCACGCCAGAAGGGCTACACGGAGACCCTCTTCGGTCGACGCCGACGGATACCCGAGCTGTCGTCGTCCAATTACAACGTGAGGCTGGCTGCGGAACGCCAGGCGATGAACGCCGGCATCCAGGGCCTTGCGGCCGACGTGTTCAAGGTGGCGCTGGTCCGAATCGACCGGTCGCTGCGTGATTCCGGGTTTGGATCGATCCTGGTCCTGCAGGTGCACGACGAGGTGATCCTGGAGGTGCCGCCCGACGAGCTCTCCGAAGTGGAGGCGATGGTCCGGTCTGTGATGACGGGCGCCTACGAGCTCCGGGTGGAACTGGCCGTGGAGGTCGCCGTGGGAGCCACCTGGGCTGACGCAAAGGGTTGAGCAACGCCGCCATGCCTGAAGGAGACGGCAGCCACTGGTTCGAGGCGGTGGCGGACCATCTGGGCGGGGCGTATCTGCGCTATTCGTTCACCTACGGCACCGTGTCGGAGGTCGACGCCATCGTGGCCGCACTGGGACTCACCGAAGGCCAGCGGATCCTGGACGTCGGGTGCGGCCCGGGCCGTCACGCCCTGGAGCTGGCCGGTCGGGGATTCCAGGTCGTCGGCGTTGACATCTCCTCCACCTTCATCGACCTGGCCCGTGAGGGAGCACCGGAGGGAGCTGTCTTCGTCGTGGGAGATGCCCGCCTGATGGAGTTCGATTCGGAGTTCGATGCCGTCATCTCGCTGTGCCAGGGGGCTTTCGGTCTGGCCGGCGGTCCGGGATCGGACCGGGCGGTGCTGGACCCGGACGGAGCGATCCTGGAGCGGATCGTGGCGGCGACGCGTAAGGGCGGGGGAGTGGCCCTCAGCGCCTTCTCCGCCTACTTCCAGGTTCGGTTCCTCGAGGACGGCGACACGTTTGATGCCGGCACCGGCGTGAACCTGGAGAAGACTGTGCTGCGGGACCTGACTGGCGCCGAGGTGGAGACAGACCTCTGGACGACCTGCTTCACCCCGCGTGAACTACGCCTCCTGTGCGATCGGGCCGGACTTGACGTGACGGACATCTATTCCGTACGGCCGGGGGACTTCGCACATCGCCCTCCCGACCTGGAACATCCGGAGTTCCTGGTCCTGGGCCGCAGACGGACATGACCGACCCCGCTTCAAGCCTGCGGACAGCGGTAGCGGGTCGTGTTCCCCGTTGGCGCGGCCGGGCGTTGTAGCAGGGGTCCGCCGGTAGGCTCTCCGGGTCCGAAAAGTGGGATCCCCCTGCGTCCGGACGTCCCTGTCCACCTACTCCCATCCGACGAGAAGAACACGTGCCCGACACCACTTTGACCGCAGCCCTCCTCGAATCCCCGCCAATGGGGACGTTCAACGAGGATGGCGAGTACATCCCCCGCTCGATCACCGAGAATGACCTCGGTTCGCTGACCCTGGAGGAGGCCTACTCGGCCACCATGGTCGACGTCGAGAACGGCCAGCTCGTAGAGGGCACGGTCGTCCGGGTCGACAAGGACGAGGTACTCCTCGATATCGGCTACAAGTCGGAGGGTGTGATCCCGCCGCGTGAGCTGTCGATCCGCAACGGCGTGGATCCCAGCGAGATCGTGACCCTCGGTGAGCGCATCGAAGCCGTTGTGCTGCAGCGCGAGGACAAGGACGGTCGTCTGGTCCTTTCCAAGAAGCGTGCCCAGTACGAGCGTGCCTGGGGCCGGATCGAGGAGATCCAGCAGGGCGACGGGATCGTCTCCGGAACCGTCATCGAGGTCGTCAAGGGTGGCCTCATCGTGGACATCGGCCTGCGGGGCTTCCTGCCCGCATCTCTCGCCGACCTGCGCCGCGTCCGTGACCTGCAGCCCTTCATCGGCACCACCATCGACGCCAAGATCATCGAGCTGGACAAGAACCGCAACAACGTGGTGCTGTCCCGCCGTGCATGGTTGGAAGAGACCCAGAAGGAGAAGAGGGAGGAGTTCCTCCACAACCTCCGCCCGGGCGAGATCCGCAAGGGCATCGTGTCCAGCGTGGTCAACTTCGGTGCCTTCGTGGACCTGGGCGGCATGGACGGTCTGATCCACGTCTCGGAGCTCTCCTGGAAGCACGTTGACCACCCCGGTTCGGTCGTCAGCGTTGATGACGAGATCGAGGTGCAGGTGCTTGAGGTCGACCTCAGCAGGGAGCGGATCAGCCTCTCCCTGAAGGCCACCCAGCAGGACCCGTGGCGGGAATTTGCCGGCGCCCACCAGGTGGGCGAACTGGTCTACGGCCGTGTCACGAAGTTGGTTCCGTTCGGATCATTCGTGCAGGTTGGGGATGGCATCGAGGGCCTCGTGCACATCTCGGAGATGTCCGCCCACCATGTCGAGCTGCCCGAGCAGGTCGTCACCCCCGGTGAGGAACTCTGGGTGAAGATCATCGATCTGGACCTCCAGCGTCGGCGTATCAGCCTCTCGATCAAGCAGGCCGCTGAGGGCGGCATCGTGGCGGCGGAGTACCAGGAGCACTTCGGCGAGCATGCATATGACGCCGAGGGCGCCTTCATCGGTGGCGAGATCTCGGAAGGTCAGGAGGCCTGGGCCGACATGTACACCGAGGAGAAGGCAGCCGACGATGCCGATCCGGCCGCTGAGGCCACTGAGGACGCCACCTCCACGGAAGAGACAGCCGAGGTCGCTGAGGCCGTTGAAGCCGCCGAGGTCGTTGAGGACGCCACTTCCACGGAAGAGGTTGTCGAGGCCGTCGAAGAGGTCGAAGCTGCAGTTTCCACCGAAGAGGTCGCTGAGTCCGTAGAGGCCACCGAATCGGATACCACCGAGGTCTGAGCGGGCCCGGGGCGCCGAAAGGGCGACCCTGAGCGTGTTGGAGATAGGGCTCACCGGAGGAATCGGCTCGGGCAAATCCACCGTGGCGGCGATGCTGGTGGAGCGCGGTGCGATCCTGCTGGACGCTGATGCCATGGTCCGTGAGCTGCAGATGCAGGGCATGCCGGTACTGGCGGCCATGGTCCAGCGGTGGGGCGATCGGATCCTCGACGCCGCCGGTGGTCTTGACCGCCAGGCGGTTGCCGACATCGTGTTTGCGGACCCTGACGAGTTGACGGCGCTGAACCTCATCGTCCACCCGGCCGTCGGCGATGAGATGACCCGGCGGCGCGCAGAGCTGTCCGGTACGGACGCCACCGTCATCCTCGACATTCCCCTGCTCGTCGAATCGGGCCACAAGGGCCTGGCGGGAATCGTCGTCGTCGACGTGGACCCCGAGGTGGCCGTTGAACGACTGGTGGCCGGTAGGGGATTCACCGCCACCGATGCGCGTAACCGGATATCGCTGCAGGCGTCGCGCTCCCAACGGTTGGAGCGTGCCGACCTGGTGGTTGACAACAGCGGGACCCTCGATGACCTCGTCCACCAGGTGGACCTTGCCTGGGAATGGATCGCCACCCTGCAACGCCCTGAACCGGGCGCCGAGGTGCGTCGGATCGGCAGCCGGGCCGAGGACGCCTGACCCCGCTGAGCGCGTACGGGGGCTCCCGGAGGCGCTGGGTACCATCCCCGGATGGGCACCCCGACATTGCCGAGTGACCCCTCCGGGCCATCAACGGGAAAGGTGGGTCCGTCGCGTGGGCAGGCGTTCAGGATGGTGGCCCCCTTCCAACCGGCGGGTGACCAGCCCAGGGCCATCGAAGAGCTGAGCGACGGGGTCCTCGGCGGCGAACGGTTCCAGACGCTTCTGGGCATCACCGGCAGCGGCAAGAGCGCCACGATCGCCTGGACTATCGAACGGGTACAACGCCCCACCCTGGTGATTGCCCCCAACAAGGCGCTGGCAGCGCAGCTGGCCAACGAGCTGAGGGAGTTCTTCCCCGATAACCGGGTGGAGTACTTCGTCTCCTACTACGACTACTACCAGCCTGAGGCGTACCTGCCGACGTCTGACACCTTCATCGAGAAGGACTCCTCGGTGAACGACGAGATCGACAGGTTGAGGCACTCAACCACCGCCTCGCTCCTGACCCGCAGGGACACGATCGTGGTCGCATCGGTCTCATGCATCTACGGCCTCGGTTCGCCCGAGCACTACGAAGGCCAGCTCCTCGTGATCGAGGTGGGTCAGGAGGTGGACCATCGTGCCACCCTGGGACGCCTCATCGACATGCAGTACGAGCGCAACGACATGGTGCTCGAGCGTGGCAGGTTCCGGGTGAAGGGCGACACCCTCGAGATCCACCCCGCCTACGAGAAGACGGCCTTCAGGATCTCGCTCTTCGGCGACCTCGTCGAGGCGATCACCGAGGTGGACCCACTCACCGGCGACCACATTCGGCAACTCGACGAGCTGGTGGTGTTCCCCGCAACCCACTACATGGCTGACGCTCCCAACATTCGTCGGGCGATCCTCGCTATCGAGGCCGAGCTGGCCGAACGCCTGGCGGAGTTCGACAACGACGGGAAGCTTCTGGAGGCACAGCGCCTGCGGATGCGCACCGAGTACGACCTGGAGATGCTGGCCGAGGTGGGGTTCTGCAACGGCGTGGAGAACTACTCGATGCACCTTGACGGGCGGTCCTACGGAGAGCGCCCGTACACGCTGTTGGACTACTTCCCCGACGACTTCCTCGTCGTTCTGGATGAGTCGCACGTGGCCGTGCCCCAACTGCGCGGCCAGCACGCGGGTGACCGGAGCCGCAAGAAGACCCTCGTGGAGCACGGTTTCCGGCTTCCGTCGGCGGCCGACAACCGGCCGCTCACATTCGACGAGTTCACCGGTCGGGTCGGACAGGTCGTGTTCCTCTCTGCCACCCCGGGACCGTGGGAGCTGGAGGCCAGCAGCCGGGTGGTGGAACAGATCGTCCGGCCCACGGGACTCATTGATCCGGAGGTGATGGTCAGGCCTACGAAGGGCCAGATCGATGACCTGCTGGAGATGATCTCCCAGCGTGTGGAGGCCGAACAGAGGGTCCTGGTCACCACGCTCACCAAGAAGATGGCCGAGGACCTGACCGACTACCTGCTCGAACAGGGGGTCCGGGTGCGTTACCTGCACTCCGACGTGGACACGGTGCAGCGCATCGAGATCCTGAGGGACCTCCGCCTCGGAGAGTTCGACGTCCTGATCGGAATCAACCTCCTGCGGGAGGGTCTCGACCTTCCCGAGGTGTCGCTGGTGGCGATCCTGGATGCGGACAAGGAGGGGTTCCTCCGAAGCGAGACCGCTCTGGTCCAGACGATCGGACGGGCGGCGAGGAACGTGGACGGGGAGGTCATCATGTACGCCGACTCGGTGACGCCCTCCATGAAGCGGGCCATCGGCGAGACGATGCGTCGCCGGAGCATGCAGGAGGCCTACAACCTGGAGCACGGCATCGACCCCCAGACGGTCCGCAAGGCGGTGAGCGACATCCTGGAGATGATCCGGCCGGGAGGGAATACCACCACATCCGCCGGGCGCCGGCAGCGGACCGAACGCCTGGTGCAGGACTTTGCCTCGATGGGCCTTGAAGACCTGCAACGTCTGCTGTCCACCCTTGAGCAGGAGATGGGGGAGGCCGCTGCCGACCTCAGGTTCGAATACGCCGCCAGGCTCCGGGACGAGATCAGGGAAATCGAACGGGAACTCCGGGATCTCTCCGAGGCGGTCTGAGGATGCTCGTGTCCGGATACTGGGTCCTTCGAGGGACTTTCCCCGCCGGAGCGTTGCACCAGCTGGCGCAGGCATAGGCTCGCCGGCGATGTCCGAGCGGTTGATCGTCAAAGGTGCGCGCGAGCACAACCTCAGGAATGTTGACCTGGACCTTCCGCGTGACCATCTGATCGTGTTCACCGGGATCTCCGGATCCGGGAAGTCGTCGCTGGCCTTCGACACCATCTACGCGGAGGGCCAGCGTCGTTACGTGGAGTCCCTCTCGGCGTACGCCCGGCAGTTCCTCGGGCAGATGGACAAGCCCGACGTGGACTTCATCCTCGGCCTCTCGCCGGCCATCTCCATCGACCAGAAGAGCGCCTCGCGTAATCCCCGCTCCACGGTCGGCACCATCACGGAGGTCTACGACTACCTCCGCCTGCTCTACGCCCGGATCGGCGTGCCGCATGACCCGGAGACCGGCGAGCGACTCGTCCGCCAGACCCCGCAGCAGATCGTGGACCGTGTACTCGAGATGCCCGAAGGCACCCGGTTCCAGGTGCTTGCGCCGGTGGTGCGTGGGCGCAAGGGCACCTACGACACGCTCCTGGCGGATCTTGCGACACAGGGCTTCAGCCGTGCGATCGTGGACGGCGAACCGCACGAGCTCGGCCAGGAGGTGGACCTGGCCCGGTACGAGATGCACACCATCCAGGTGGTGGTCGATCGCCTGGTGCTTCGTGACGGCCTGGAGCGTCGTCTCACCGAATCAATGGAGACGGCCCTGACGCTCGCCGAGGGGATAGCCGAGATCCAGGTCGTTCCGGGCGACGGCGAGGTGGATGGGGACGGCCAGCCGGTCGAGCCCCGGACCATCGTGTTCAGCCAGCACCTCTCACGCCCCAGCGACGGCAGGTCCTTCGAGGACCTGGCGCCCCGGAACTTCTCCTTCAACAGCCCCTACGGGGCGTGCGACCACTGCAACGGCCTCGGATCGGTCTTCGAGGTGGATCCCGAACTGGTGGTTCCCAATCCAGACCTGAGCCTCTCGGAGGGAGCCATCGCCCCCTGGTCAGGTGGCCGGAACCGCTATTTCGCCCGGCTCATCGAAGCTGTCGCCGAGGACCAGGGCATCGATCCCGAGACGCCCTGGCGCAAGCTCTCAGCCAAGCATCGCCGCACCCTCATGGGGGGTGGAATCGGAGGGCGGGTGCAGGTCAGGTACAAGAACCGGTTCGGACGGTCCCGTGTCTATTCGGCCAACTTCGAGGGTGTGGTGCCGTACCTTCGTCGTCGCCACCAGGACGCCGAAACGGACGTGCAGCGGGACCAGATCGAGGGCTACATGCGCCAGGTCGCCTGCCCGGACTGTGGTGGAGCACGACTCAACCCTCTCTCGATGGCTGTCACGATCGACGGACATTCGCTTTCGGAGGTGTGCGGTCTTTCGATCGCCGAGGCCGTCAAGATCCTGAAGGAACTGGAGTTGACGGATCGGGAGGCGACCATTGCCGAACAGATCCTCAAGGAGGTGAACGCCCGGCTGGGATTTCTGCTGGACGTCGGCCTCGACTATCTCAGCCTCTCGCGTTCGGCAGCCACCCTGGCCGGCGGCGAGGCGCAACGGATCCGCCTGGCCTCCCAGATCGGCAGCGGCCTCGTCGGGGTGCTGTACGTGCTCGACGAGCCGTCCATCGGCCTCCACCAGCGGGACAACCGTCGGCTCATCGAGACACTGGAGCGCCTCAGGGACCTCGGCAACACGGTGATCGTCGTGGAGCACGACGAGGAGACCATCCGGGCTGCCGACCACGTGGTCGACATCGGACCGGGGGCCGGCGAGCACGGCGGCGAGATTGTCCACTCAGGAGACCTGGAAGGCCTCCTGAAGTCGAAACGCTCCCTCACAGGCCAGTACCTCTCGGGAGAGCGTGGAATCCTGGTACCGCAGGTCCGTCGACCCGCCGACGGTGACAGCCTCCGGGTGAGCGGCGCCCGTGAGAACAACCTCCAGGACATCCAGGTGGAGTTCCCGCTGGGGTGCTTCGTGGCTGTGACCGGAGTTTCGGGCTCTGGGAAGTCAACCCTCGTAAACGAGATCCTGCACAAGGCCCTCATGCAGAAGGTGTACCGGTCAAAGGTGCCGCCGGGTCTCCATACCGCACTGGAAGGCGCTGAGGCGATCGACAAGGTCATAAACATCGACCAGGCGCCGATCGGGCGGACGCCGCGCTCCAATACGGCGACCTACACGGGTGTCTTCGACCACGTCCGGAAGCTCTTCGCCAAGACGGAGGAGTCCCGGATCAGGGGATACCAGCCCGGCCGCTTCAGCTTCAACGTGAAGGGTGGCCGGTGTGAGGCGTGCGCCGGAGACGGCACGATCCGGATCGAGATGCACTTCCTTCCCGATGTCTACGTGGCCTGCGAGGTATGCAAGGGGCAGCGCTACAACAGGGACACACTCGACATCCGCTTCAAGGGGCGGACCATCGCCGACGTGCTGGACATGTCGTGCGATGAGGCACTCGAGTTCTTCCACAACCAGCCTGCGATCACCCGCCACATGCAGACCCTCGTGGACGTGGGGCTCGGCTATGTGCGCCTCGGTCAGTCGGCGCCCACCCTCTCGGGTGGGGAGGCCCAGCGGGTGAAGCTGGCCAGCGAGCTGGCGCGGCGACCGACCGGCCACACCGTCTACATCCTGGATGAACCCACCACGGGACTCCACTTCGAGGACGTCCGCAAGCTGCTGGGCGTGTTGAACCGGCTCGTGGACAACGGCAACACCATCATCGTGATCGAACACAACCTGGATGTCGTCAAGACCGCTGACTGGTTGGTGGACCTGGGTCCGGAGGGCGGCGCCGGTGGTGGCGCAATCATCGCCGTTGGCACTCCGGAGCAGGTCGCTGAGGTGCCGGAGAGCTACACCGGCCAGTTCCTGGCCGGGATGCTCACCTGACCCGACCGTTACACGCGGGCCGGGCGGGCCGTACCCTCTGTCGATGGTCGAACGTCCAGCGGCAGGCACCGTGCCTGATGCGCCGGGTTCCTATCAGTTTCGTGATGCCGAAGGACGCGTCCTGTACGTGGGTAAGGCCAAGAGCCTCAGGAACCGTGTTGGCAGCTATTTCGGGCGGCGCGAGTCGATGGCCAGCCGGACGGCCCAGATGGTCGACGAGGCAACGACCGTGGAGTGGATCCAGGTCTCCAACGAGCTTGAAGCCCTAATGCTGGAGTTCAACCTCATCCAGGAGCACCGGCCGCGCTTCAACGTCGACCTGAAGGACGACAAGTCCTATCCGTTCCTCGCAGTCACCGTCGGCGATGAGTGGCCGCGGCCGATGATCACCCGTGGAAAGCGCAGGCGCGGCGTCAGGTACTTCGGGCCGTACGGCCATACGGGCGCCATCCGCGAAACGCTGGAACTGCTGCTGCGGACTTTTCCCGCCCGGACCTGCACCGACTCCAAGTTCCGAACGCACGAGCGGATGGGTAAGCCGTGCCTCCTCTTCCACATCGAGAAGTGCAGCGGCCCGTGTGTCGGTGAGGTGACAAGGGAGGACTACGACGAGATCGTGAGGTCGCTGCTGCGATTCCTCGATGGGGACACCGACGAGGTGGTCGACAGGTTGCGGAGGGAGATGGCCGAGGCCTCCGCCTCGCTCGAGTTCGAGGCGGCAGCCCGCCTGCGGGACCGGCTGGCCAGTGTCGAGAAGGTCCTTGAGAAGCAGCAGATGGTTGCCGCCAAGGACGAGGACCTGGATGTCGTCGGCCTGGCTGGCGACGATCTGGAGGCGGCGGCGCAGGTGTTCTACGTACGCCGGGGACGCGTCGTGGGGCGCAAGGGCTTCGTGGTGGACAGGGCTGATGACCTGGACCGCGGCCAATTGGTGGCCGAGGTCATCTCCGCCCTCTACCGGTCCGATCCGCCGCGTGGGATACCCAGGGAGGTGCTGGTCCCGGACGAGCCGGAGGACGGTGCCCTGCTGGCCGAGTGGTTGGCCGCCGAACGCGGTGCGCCGGTGACGATCCGGGTTCCCAAGCGCGGCGACAGGCGGTCACTGCTGGCGACGGTTACCCGCAACGCCGAGGAGGAGTTCGTCCGACACCGTCTGAAGCGTGCAGCCGACCACAACACCCGGGCCCGGGCCCTCAGCGAGCTGCAGGAGGCCCTCGGCCTGCCGGAGGCCCCCTTGCGTATCGAGTGCTACGACATGAGCCATCTTCAGGGCACCGACTACGTGGGTTCCATGGTCGTCATGGAGGACGGTCTGCCGAGGACGTCGGAGTACCGGCGCTTCAAGATCCGAGAGGTGGACGGCAACGACGACTACGCGGCGATGGCCGAGGTGCTCACCAGGCGCCTCACCGCGTTCCTGGAGGAACAGGCGCTCCCAGTCGAGGAACGTCCGGGGCGCTTCTCGTATCCACCCCAACTGCTCCTCGTGGACGGGGGAAAGGGGCAGTTGGGCGTGGCCGAACGCGTGGTGGCCGACCTCGGCCTTGCGGACCGCATACCGGTCGCCTCCCTCGCAAAGCAGCTCGAGGAGGTGTTCCGACCCGGGTCGCCTGAACCGGTGAAGTTGGAACGCGGCTCAGAGGGGCTCTACCTGCTCCAGAGGATCCGCGACGAGTCCCATCGGTTCGCCATTGAGTACCACCGCAGGCTCCGCTCAAAGCGCATGACGGGATCGGTCCTGGATGGGATCGAAGGCCTGGGCCCGGTCCGTCATAAGCGGCTCTTGGCGGCATTCGGCGGTGTGAGGTCGGTGCAGAAGGCGCCCCTGGAGGACCTCATGGCCCTCGGCTGGCTTCCGGACGCGGTCGCCACGGCGGTATTCGCCAAGGCCCACAGACCGGAGTGACTTCCGGTCAGCCGCCGACCATCAGTCCAACACCACCGACGGCCACGACCATGCCGACGATCTGGGTCGCACTCATCCGTTCGCCCAGCACCGTCCGGGCAAGCAGGACGGTCATTGCCGGATAGAGGGCGCTGATTGCCGCCGTGACGCTGAGGCGACCATGGTTCACGGCAAGAAGGAAGGCCACGTTGCCGGCCATGTCGAAGGCCCCGGCGGCCACGATCGTACCCAGGGTGCCGTCTGAGCGGCGGGGAATCGGCGATCCACCGGTGCTCATGATCAGGATCACGGCGAGGCCCGCCGAAACGATCCGGGCGGCGGCCAGTGGCCAGGGCGTGGTGGTGGAGGTGGTCTCACCGATGGCGATCATGAAGCCACCGAACCCGGCGCCGGCAAGCATCGCCTCCAGGACGAGACCCCGCGACACCTTTCCGACATGGCCCGGAGTCGATGACACCAGGACGATCGCCACGAGGCCGACCAGGATCCCGGCGAGGCTCAACGTGGATAGTTGCTCCCCGGACACGATCCCCCACAGCACAGGGAAGGCGGCAGACCCGACGGCCGTGATCGGTGCTACGACAGCCATGGGGCCGCGTCCGAGGCTGTGGTAGAGGCAGGCTGTGCCCACGCAGCCGAGCGCCCCGGCCAGCCCACCCATAAGGAAGTCGTGGATCGTGAACGTGTCCGCCATGAACGGGGCGACGAGGATGATGAGACCGAGGCCGATGACGTGGGAGGCGGCCACGATGGTGAGGACGCTGGTGCGCCGTGCCGCCCGGCCGCCGAAGAAGTCGCCGGTACCGAAGAGCGCAGCCGATGCAAGGGCGAAGAGGGCGGTCATGTCCGCGCAGGCTATGGCGCCAGGGGCGGGCGCCGCTGTCCGGACGGTGGCCCTGTCGGGGCCGGCGGTGTGGGACGCTCCCGGCATGGACGACCCGATGGATCCGTGGGAATTGCACGCCGGCTGGTGGCAGGAGGGCTTCACCGACAGCGCCGACCCCGAGTACACCGAGCAGATCCTGCCCCTGGCCGCCGACCTTCTTACCGGCTACGACCGGGTCCTGGACGTGGGGACAGGTGAAGGCCAGGTGGGTCGTGTGGCTGCCGCCGGGGGCGCCTCCACGACGATCGGCATGGATCCCGCCGCCGCACAGGTCCTGGAGGCGGTGGCCCGTGGTGGTGGACCGGCCTACCTGCGTGCCGGCGCCGATCGGATGCCCTTCCCCGACGCCTCCTTCGATGCTGTGGTCGCCTGTCTCGTCTTCGAGCACATCGAGGCGGTGGACGACGCGATCTCAGAGGTCGCACGGGTTCTCCGGCCCGGCGGGCGTTTCGCGTTCTTCCTGAACCACCCGATACTGCAGACCCCGGGCAGCGGCTGGATCGACGACCAGATACTGGATCCCCCGGAGCGGTACTGGCGCATCGGTCCGTACCTGGTCGAGTCGATCCATCTGGAGGAGGTCGCCAGGGACGTCTTTCTGCCGTTCGTGCACAGACCTCTCAGCCGATACGTGAATGCCATGGCCGACCACGGGCTGGTACTGCGGCGAATGCACGAACCGGCGCCCCCCGAGGGATTCCTGGCACGTGCAGCCGAGTACCGGGAGGTCGCCACCATCCCGCGGCTCCTGGTGTTGGTGGCCGAACGGGAGGCCTGAGACGCGCCCCATGCTCCGGAGAGCAAACCGGGCGGCGTCTACGCTGGTCCCATGAGCGACCTGTTGGTAATCACCGGTCTCTCCGGGGCGGGGCGAAGCGAGTTCGCCAAGGATCTCGAGGACCTCGGTTGGTTCGTCATTGACCGTCTCCCCCCGGAGATCAGTTCCAAGGTGGCTGACCTGGCCCTCGGTGGGGGATCCACCTGGGACAGGGTGGCGTTCATCCTGAGGGCGGACCTGGCTGGAGGTGAGACGCTCCGGGCTGTGGAGGAGTTGAGGGAGACGGGGGAACGCCTCCGTGTGGTGTTCCTGGACTGCTCCACAGAGGCCCTGGTTCGTCGCTACGAGAGCAGCAGGCGCCCGCACCCGTTCCCGGTGGATAGGGGCCTCCAGGAGGCCATCGAGGCTGAGCGTGACGTAATGGAACCTGTCCGGGCAGCTGCCGACCTCGTCCTGGACACCTCGGACCTGAACGTCCACGATCTGCGTGACCGGGTGTCGGCTCTCTACGGCGAGGTGGACGACCGCCCGATGCGCACGACGATCACCTCGTTCGGGTACAAGCACGGTCTCCCCAGGGATGCCGACCTCGTCTTCGACTGCCGGTTCCTCCCCAATCCGCACTGGATTCCGGACCTGCGACCGTTGAACGGGCGTGACGGGCCGGTGAGCGAGTATGTGCTCAGCCATGACGCCACCCAGGACTTCCTGGACCAGTTGGACGACATGCTGGCCGTGCTGATGCCCTCGTACGTGGCTGAGGGCAAGTCGTACCTGTCGGTGGCCTTTGGCTGCACGGGCGGACGCCACAGGTCGGTGGCAGTTGCCGAGACGGTCGCCGAGATGCTCAGAGGCAGGGGCTTTGATCCGGTGGTCAGCCACCGCGACATCGAGCGGTGAACCATCCACGGCGAGTCTGCGCCCTTGGTGGAGGCCATGGTCTTGCAACCAGCCTCCGGGCCATCCGCACATATGCGGAGGAGATCACGGCGGTGGTCTCCATTGCCGACGACGGCGGCTCCAGCGGACGTATCAGGGCGGCGGAGGGCGGCCCGGCTCCCGGCGACCTGAGGCGATGCTTCGAGGCCCTGGGTGATGGTTCGATGCTCACGGCCGAACTGGGCTGGAGGTTCTCAGGGGGTGAGCTGGATGGGCACGCCCTCGGCAACCTGCTCATAGCGGGCCTTGTCGGCGCCGGCGACGACCTGGTTGCCGCACTGGACGAGGTAGGCCGCCTTGTCGGTGCCGTTGGACGTGTCCTGCCGGCGACGAGTCGGCCAGTGGACCTGGTTGCCGACACCGGCGATTGGGAGGTCGAAGGCCAGGTGGCGGTCCACCGGGCCGCCGGGATCGTGCGGCTCCGACTCGTACCACCGGACGTGTCGTCGCCCCCCGAGGTGGTTGCGGCGATTTCGGGGTCGGACCATGTGGTGCTGGGCCCGGGTTCGTTCTACACGAGCGTGCTGGCTGCGACCCTCGCACCCGACGTATTGAAGGCACTGGCGGTTCGCTCGGGCCCGTTGGTCCTGGTGGCGAACCTCGTACGGGACGTCGAGTCGCCGGACCTGATCGCAGACCAGTTGGAGGTCCTGGAGGAGCATGGGGTCCGTCCTGATGTCGTCCTGGTGGATGCTGCGTTCGAGGGTGCTGTCTCCGACCGCTGTCCCGTCATGCGGGCGCCGGTATCAGCACCGGGGGGGATGATCCACGACCCGCTGGGCCTGGGCGCAGCGCTGGCGGCCTGCTCTGCCGCGAACTTGTGACTCTTTTCCACCAGGGAAACCGTGTCTATGGCTGAAGAATCGGCTAACAATGCTGGGGTTCGTTGTCATGTAGGCATCGACCGTTTCGCAACAGCGGGCGACGATTCGCCGCAGGAGGCAGGACTTCCCTTGACAGTCCGTGTGGGTATCAATGGATTCGGCCGTATCGGCCGCAACTTCTTCCGGGCGGCGAGGGCCCGGGGAGCGGACCTTGAGTTCGTCGCCGTCAACGACCTCGGGTCGATCGACACCATGGCGTTCCTCCTGGCCAATGACTCTGTCCATGGCCGCCTCGACGCCAGGGTGAAGGCCACAAGGGACGGCATCACCGTCGATGGCCAGAAGATCAAGGTCCTCTCGGAGCGCAACCCGGCCGACCTGCCGTGGGGAGACCTCGGTGTCGACGTCGTGATCGAGTCGACCGGTTTCTTCACAAGCCGTGACAGTGCGGCCCTGCATCTCGACTCGGGCGCCAGCAAGGTCATCATCTCGGCGCCGTCCGGCGACGCCGACGCCACCTTCGTGGTCGGTGTGAACGACGACGACTACGACCCGGCGAAGCACCACGTCGTCTCCAACGCCTCGTGCACGACGAACTGCTTCGTTCCGATGATCAAGGTTCTGGACGACGCCTTCGGGGTGGAACAGGGCTTCATGACGACGACGCACGGCTACACCGGCGACCAGAGCCTGGTGGACGGCCCCCACAGCGACCTCCGGAGGGCAAGGGCGGCTGCCATCAACATCGTGCCCACCTCCACCGGTGCAGCCCGGGCGACCAGCCTCGTCATGCCCAAGATGAAGGGGAAGCTGGACGGCATCTCCCTACGGGTGCCGATCCCGGACGGTTCGATCACCGATTTCGTCGGAACCCTCAGGAAGCCGGCCACGGTCGCGCAGGTCAACGCCGCCTTCGCTGCTGCGGCCCGAAAAGGACCCCTCTCCAAGGTCCTGGACTACAGCGAGGAGCCGCTGGTCTCGTCGGACATCGTGGGTCGGCCGGCCTCGTGCACGTTTGACGCCGGGCTCACCATGGCGGTCGGAAACATGGTGAAGATCTGTGGCTGGTACGACAACGAGATGGGCTATTCGACCCGTCTCGTCGACCTGGCGCGCATTGTCGGCACCCGACGGACGAAGAAGGCGAAGGCCGGAAAGCGCCGCTAGGCGGACCGGCCCGCCGATTCCGTGGACGTTCCCCAACTCGAGGACCTCGGCGACCTGAACGGTCGGCGGGTGCTGGTCCGGTGCGACTTCAACGTGCCACTTGCCGGCGGGGTCATCACCGATGACCTGCGCATCAGGGCGGCGGTTCCCACCCTCCGGTTCCTCGTGGATGCCGGGGCCCATGTCACGGCGTGTTCCCACCTGGGTAGGCCCGGCGGCTCACCTGATGCGGCGTACTCCATGGGCCCGGTACGGGCCAGACTGGCCGAGCTCCTACCCGGTGTGGAGCTGCTGGAGAACCTCCGGTTCGATCCCGGCGAGACGGCTGATGACCCGGGCTTCACCGAGCGCCTGATCGAAGGCCACGATGTCTATGTGAACGACGCCTTCGGCGCCTCTCACCGGGAGCACGCCTCGGTCGTGGGTCCGCCCCGGCACCTGCCGTCGGCGGCCGGCCGTCTACTTGCCCGGGAGGTGGAGGTGCTTTCCGGCCTGCGTGACTCTGCCCGCCACCCCTTCGTCGGGATCCTGGGCGGCGCCAAGGTGAGCGACAAACTGGGCGTCATAGAGGCTCTTCTTGACGTGGTCGACGAGCTCATTGTTGGTGGCGGCATGTGCTTCACCTTCCTGGCGGCGAAGGGGGCCAACGTCGGCTCGTCGCTACTGGAGGAGGACCTGATCGAGGATTGTGCCCGGCTGCTGGATTCCGGTGCGCCGATCCGATTGCCGCTGGATATTACGGCGCTCGGCCCCGGGGGGAAGATCGGGGATCCGTCGGCCGGGGGAGAGGTGCGCCAGGTCGGCACGTCGATGCCCGACGGCTGGATGGGTCTTGATATCGGTCCCGGCTCGGCCGTGGAGTTCTGTGATGTGGTTGCCGACGCCAGAACCGTGTTGTGGAACGGGCCCATGGGCGTATTCGAGGATCCCCGGTTCGCCGCAGGAACCCGTACCCTCGCCGAGGCCGTCGCAGAGTGCCGTGGCTTCACGGTGGTGGGTGGAGGCGACAGCGCGGCGGCGACCCGCCAGTTTGGGCTTGCCGACGCTATGGACCACGTTTCGACCGGCGGCGGTGCTGCGCTGGAGCTGATCGAGAAGGGCGACCTGCCGGGCCTGGCGGCCCTTCGCGGCGAGCACGGGTCAGCCGGAAACTAGACAGGGATTTGGAGAGGGAACCGAAGATGGCCAATCGCAAGCCGCTCATCAGCGGAAATTGGAAGATGAACCACAACCACTTCGAGGCCATCCAGATGGTACAGAAGCTGAGCTACGCGCTGTCCCAGAACGACTACGACGCGGTGGACGTGTCCATCCATCCGCCGTTCACCGACATCAGGTCCATCCAGACGGTTCTGGAGTCGGACGGCATACCGATTGCGCTCGGAGCACAGAACTGCCACTGGGAGGCGAAGGGTGCCTTCACCGGTGAGGTCGCCCCGGCGATGCTGGCCAAGATGAACGTGTCGGTGGTGATAGTCGGACACTCGGAGCGGCGGGAGCTGTTCGGCGAGACCGACGACGAGGTGAACCGCAAGGTGAAGGCCGTCCTGTCCAATGCCATGACACCGATCATGTGCTGCGGGGAGACCCTCGGTGAACGTGAGGCCGACGGAGCGGCTGCGAAGGTGGAGCGCCAGGTGCTCGCAGGCCTCGCCGGCCTGAAGGCAGAACAGGTGGCCGGTCTGGTGATCGCCTACGAACCCATCTGGGCGATCGGTACGGGCATGACGGCGACTTCGGAAGATGCACAGGAGGTGTGCAGCACCATTCGTGGAGTGGTGCGTTCGAAGTGGGGCGCAGAGGCGGCCAATGGAGTTCGGATCCAGTACGGAGGCTCGGTGAAGGGGGTCAACGCTCCGGATCTCATGGGCCAGGCTGACATCGACGGAGCGCTCGTCGGCGGGGCGTCGCTGGACGCTGACGAATTCGCCCGGATCATCGCCTATCGACTGGTCGGGTGATCGGCCGACCACCGATAGCCTGAGGCCATCATGTTCGTGATCGTCGCCATCATCCAGGCCTCCTCAGGGCTCGGCCTCATCTTCCTGGTCCTCCTGCACAGCGGCAAGGGCGGTGGCCTGTCCGACATGTTCGGCGGTGGCATCGGTGCCCAGACCGCTGGCTCCACCGTGGTGGAGCAGAACCTGGACCGGATCACCGTTCTGACGGCTCTGGTCTTCGCCTTCACCACGATTTCCCTCGGCCTGCTCTTCTAGCCGGTTCTTCCGCCTACTTCTCGAATAGGCAGGGTTGGCCCTCTGGCCGTCGGTTACCGACGGCCAGGTTCCCTAGTTCAGCGCACGTTCCCGTTCACCCTGCCCGGTGAGGAGCACGGCCCGACACGTGCGGTCAGCGTCGGCCTCGCGTAGGACTACGACAAGGTCGTTGATCATCCTGAGCATGGGGGCGTTGAAGGCCTCGGGGTTGTCGAGGGTGCTCGGGGTTGTCGAGTCGCGGCGTTCGGACTGGATACCGGACGTGTGGCGATCATGGACCATCGACGTGGGGGCGACCACCGGCCGGGCGGTGCCACCTTGCGGGGAGCAGTGGTCGGGCCGGTAGATTGGCCGCCGATCCGGGGCTACCCGGAGCCTCGTCGGAGTGGCGGAATTGGCAGACGCGCCAGCCTAAGGAGCTGGTGCCCGCAAGGGTGTGGGGGTTCAAGTCCCCCCTCCGACACGTTTGGGTCGCTGGACGACGCTGGTTACCGCCTGAGGGCGCTGTTTACCGCTCCAGGGCTCTAGCTACCACGAAGAATTTTGGGGTGTCGGACGGGTGACTGCATTTCACGCTCCTTTTCTCCAGGAGCCCAATTCCTTGGAAACAGTGGGTTTTCGAGCCGTGGGGGGTGTCGTTTGCTAATGCTTCTGCAAATGCCGGGTCAGGAGGAGACCTCGAGAAGCGGATAGCGGCTTGTCGACGAGTCTCTAGCAAGCGAGCGAGCCGTGTCGTGAACACCATTCGACGAGTTGCTCGGCGATTGCGCGGGAGTCGTCATCGTCAGGTCGGTTGAACGCGTGCCACGGAATCGTGATCCCTTCTTCTCCGAGACGGCTTGCCGAGACCCGTTTCTGAACAATCGAATTCTCGACGGCCCAACGGGCAAGGACAGAGGTTCCGAGTCCAGCCGCGACCATCTCCACGATGGCCTCGGGTAGTTCGATCGTCTCGACCCACGATGGATAGGTGTTCGATGGTCGGAATAGCCGTGCGAACTCTCGGTCTGGTTCGGGGGTTCGCGTGTATGTGATGAAGTCCACACCTTCGATGTCTGGACCGGTGATGACGGTCTTCGATGCGAGGGGGTGGTTCGGCGGAGCTATGAACACGAGCTCGTCGTCAAAGAGAAAGCGGTCTTCGAGCTGGGCTGAGGGGCGATCGCCTGGAGCGATCGCGACATCGAGTGATCCGGACTCGACACGGCTTGTCGGATCGTCGGATCCCGCCGAGCTGATCTGTAACTCGATGTTGGGGTGCTCTGCCCGGACGAACCGAAGAAACTCCGGTAGCCAGCGATAGGAGCGGTAGGCGTCCACGGCGAGGCGGACAATACGACGCACTTCGCCGGTCATTCGACGGGAATCTGCTTCAGCGCGAGCAAGGTCTTCGAGGAGCGTTCTTGCCGTGGTCACGAGGTACGCCGCGGCAGCAGTCGGTTCGAGACGACGGTGGGCTCGCACGTACAGCGGCAGGCCGAGACGTCGCTCCGCCTCACCAATCCGATGCGATAGCGCTGACGGTG
>Ga0233427_10000880_pt1 | contig 35414 bp, 44 predicted proteins | sample SI_118_April2016_5_FD_179885 | JGI IMG/M metagenome (GOLD analysis project Ga0233427, IMG submission 179885) | Seawater microbial communities from Saanich Inlet, British Columbia, Canada - SI_118_April2016_100_MG | ecosystem: Environmental > Aquatic > Marine > Inlet | place: Canada: British...
TTTTACGTCATCTCCAGGCATGTATTCTCTAACTTCTGAGAATTCTATACCTCCTCCTCTGAATTTAGATCTATGGTTTCCTGATTCTGTTCCTTCTACAAAATTATCTGTTTTAATATCTAATTTTTTTACTTTGGATAATAATTCTGAAATTGTAACCATTTCTACGGTGGTGTGATTTTTTCTAATATGGTATCAATGATATCATCTGAATTGATATTATCAGCTTCTGCTTCAAATGTTAGAATTAATCTATGACGCAATACTTCATGTGCAATTTCTTTAACATCTTCAGGAATTGTATATCCTCTACCATTAATCATTGCGTTAGCTTTTGCAGTTTTAATTAACCAAATTGATGCTCTAGGTGATGCACCAAACTCTATTATGTTTTCTAAATCTAGTCCATATTTTTTTGGGTTTCTTGTAGCATCAACTATTTGAGTTACATAATTCAAAACGGTTCTATCTGCATAAATTTTTTCATTGAATTTTTGAATCTCTAAAATTTCATTCACTGATATTATCGATGAAATTTTTGTTTCAATTCCTTTTGTGTTCATTTCTATAATTTCTAATTCTTCTTCTTTTGATGGATAATCTACAAAAATTTTTAATGCAAATCTATCTACTTGTGCTTCTGGCAGTTTGTATGTGCCTTCATGTTCGATTGGATTTTGTGTGGCAAATACAATAAATGGTTTATCGATGTTTAATGTCTCTCCATGAATACTTACTTGTTTTTCTTGCATTGCTTCAAGTAATGCTGATTGAACTTTAGGTGGTGCACGATTAATCTCATCAGCTAAAATGAAATTATGAAAAATTGGTCCTTTCTCAATGTGAAATGACTCTGATTTTATTTTGTAAATTTTTGTACCTATGATATCTGCTGGGAGTAAATCTGGAGTAAATTGAATTCTAGTATGATTTCCACTGAAAATGTCTGCCATTGTTTTTACCATGAGAGTTTTTGCTAATCCTGGCACACTTTCTATGAGAACATGTCCGTTTGAAACAATTGAGATTAGAATTTTTTTTAATACCTTTTCTTGACCAATAATGTTTTTTTGTGCCTCTATGAGGGTTTTTGAAAGAATTTTAGAGTATTCTTCAGATTGATTAGTTAAATCTTGAATCTCTTTGTCTGTTATTTCAAACATTTTCTCACTGTTTAATGCCATTCATAGAGTAACCATTTTTGAAATTAAAATGGACTGGTTTATTCGATGAATGTACCAATTCTATTAAAGAAATTTTTAACGTAATTTAATTAAAATTGTTTAAAAAAAATATCCTTTTTTTTCTAGTTTTACTTGTATTTGTAAATCCAGTATATGGTGAAAAACAAGATATTGTAATTGATTGGTTAATCGAAGGTCAAATGACTTCAAAACTTTCAAGTGAGGTTGACAAAAATATTCCATCTGATTCTAAAAACATTTTACAAAATAATGAATTTTTTACAGAATTTGTTACAAAAAATCAATACTCTTCTGGTGATTATGTAATTGACATAAATTCTAAAGAAGGTCAACTCTTAAACAAATTACTCATAGAACAACAAAAACTCAACAAAGAAAGTTTCTTTCACATGATTCAATATCTTGATAGATACTCTGATGGATACATTGAACTTGCAGAAGCTCTTTTAGATCCTGTAAGTATTCAGAACTATCAAAAAAATGGAAGAGTGTATGATTCAAACATTGACTCTAATTTAGCATATTTTTTACTTGAACGAGGTTATTCCCTGGATGATTTGGACTCTGTACCAAATGATGCATTTTCTCCCACAAAGTATACTGAAGCACGAGCGATGGCTGCACAAATACAAAATAATGGAGACGGCACATTTGATTTGAGAACATTAATTCCAAATTATGTTGAACCTGATTCTAAGTCCATTCATGAAAAAATGATTGATGAAATGTCTGCACAAACCTTGAATGTTTTTAATTCTGTTTTATCTAATGATGAATCACATATGGTTGAAATATCTGTAGGATTATTTGATGAATCCTTTGATGAACAATTTGAAAACTCAAAACATGGTGTTGTTACATTTGAAAATACACGTCATGCAATTGACTTGTTGAATGCTGATTCCGTACCATCTGTATCGACATTGGAAAACTATGCAGTTTTGATTTTAATTCCTGTAGTAATCGGATTGATAATTATGGCATATATGTTACAAAAGAAATCCAAACCTCAATTATTCATGCCTGTATTAAGTACAATTCCAACACTATCTACCAACTATCAAAATCATACCAAAGAAATATTGAATTCAGCCATGATTTTATTCAAAGAAAATGCCAAAAAAGAGGCATTTGAGAAATTCAGTCAGGCAATTCGATTCTATTATTCTCATAAATTAAAAATAAACATGGAGATGACTGCCTTTGAAATTATATCACAACTCAAAAAACATGATATTGATAATTTTGATGATGTACAAAAATGGTTAACATTGTGTGCTATGGTAGAATTTACAAAGTATGATGCAAACAAAAAAGAATTTAACTCTGCAGTTTCTGCATTCTCTAAACTACTCTCTTAGAAATTTTCTTAACTATTTGATTTTGATTATACATGTGAAAAATGTTTCATCCCACAAAGTGTTTCCCATAAAACGTTTGTTTTCAAACTTTTTTACGTTATACAAATCTGCAATACTTTTTCCAATATTTTCCTCATTCCTATCTAAAAATGATACAACTAAACTTACTTGTTCTTTTTGAATTTCATCATTATTGTACTGTCCAGAAATACTAATTAATCCAAATTCATCTTGTGTACATGAAATATTTTGAACTCCAAACTTATCTGTATTCTCTGTGTCTGTTACTTTTATTGTTTTATTGTTTTGAGTATTGTTATCTAGTTTCTTATTTTGAAAAACTTTATACAAATCCTTTTCATTTTCTATGTTTTTTTTATCACTGATATTTTGTATTATTTCACTCATAATACTACTGCTCATTTCATATTTATCTAACTGAATTTCTTTTTCATCATATGTGAAATGTTCATTATATTTATCAAAGATTGTACTTTGTATCAATATGTTCTCAAAAATACAAACAGTTAGTGCACCATTACTTGAATAATCAAAAAAACAATCAGTTAAATCATTTGGTGATCCTATAAGGTATGATTGTTTTACCATGTCAGAAATGGGGATATTTTTTGTTCCATTCCAATGTCGGTTTAATTTTATTTTATCTTCATACTCTGTAATTTCAATCATAATTGTAGGGACTTTGAATTTGTAATGAATTGGTTCATAAATTCTGGTAATGTCTCGTAGTAGGGCAGAAATAGAGTCTTTTATGCCTGAATCATGGTCAAATTCTGTGTTTTTATGCACATAATTCCACACATTTCCATTTGTAATAATTTCTAATTTTTCTTCAGATGGTAACAATTTCTCCAAACTTGTCTGTGTTTCTATTTCTGCAAAAGAAACCCCCTGAAATGATGTTGCAAATAATATCAACAAAACAAATAAAATAAAATATTTCAAACTATCTCTTTTAGTCCAATAATCAATAATACCACATTGGTACATCCATCGAATGTACCTCATTTGTTATATGGAAATTTGTTAAAAATTAGATTGATGAAGACATTACATGTTGTTGTAATTGCAGTTATTGTTAGTTTTACTATTTCATTTTCTTTACTTGTAGATGATGTAAGTGCTCAAAGTAATACTTTGAAATCTACTGGAATCATAATGAAATTTTGTGAAAATCCTGCAATGACATTACAAGACTGTAATGAACGATATGAAGGATATACTTGGACTGATAGAGTCAATGTGTTAATTTATGCTCCTGGATGGAATTTTGATGAGAACAAAATTGATCACATAGGTAAAAATTTCAACGGTGGCAATATCAAAATATCTACAAGGGATTCTGATAACCGTTCTGACTCTGTCTTTTCTGAAACTGGACCAAACACGGGTGTCTTCATGGGTGTTGTAAAATTAACTGGACAAATGTCAAAAAAAGTTCATGAAGAAAACGGTGTTACAATTAAACCAATGGGAATGAATATGGATAACCAAATGATGTCTGGTAAAATTTCTCACAGTTCTCATGACTGGGCTGCAAAATTAAAAACAGATTATCAAAACGGCGCAGTAACTGTATCTTGGGAAGCCAATGAGGATGTCACTGTTGTAAAAACTGCTACTTGGGATTGGAGATTAGGAGAGATTGAATTTACTAAAGAACAATTCAGTGTAGATGAGCCAATTACATTCAAACTACATGATGCTGATTTATGGGATCATCATGCAGAATTCCACACATATTACATGAGGGCTTGGTCTGATAGTGATTCAGCAGGAATCTTTGTCCCCGTACAATTCACACCAAACCATGATCACGACCAAGAAGTACGATACGAGGGTGTTGAAACTCGATTATCTGAGCCTGCATCATCATCTTTGACAAAATATACCCCTAACGGGGAGTACAAATTGTACTTTTGGTGGCAACCAGGCGGAGTAATTGGAGTCGATAAAGATTATTCAATCAATTTAATGGTACATGATGGACTAACAGATATTCATCAAACACATTTGGCATATGGTGTGGAAATCTGGCTTAATGGCGAACTATTGGAAACTAGAACTGAGAGATTTGCAGATGATGGACATGCTGTTGAACCAATCCGATTTGATGAAAGAGGAACGGCAAAGATTGTAATTACAGATATCTTTGATACTGATTTAAAACAAGACTTTTCATTTCAAGTTGCACCTGAAGCAATTGTAAAACAAGTTGTAGGTAAACATGCAGTATTTGAAGATGGCAATCTGCCTGAAAATTGGGTGGGAAAACTTCATGGCCACTATGTTGACTTGTTAGAAGGAGAGTTTTATGTCACATATGATGATTCATCTAGTAGTTTGAAAACATTACGAGTAAGTGATGGTGATTCCATCTATGTTGAATATACTGATAAAACATTACCTAAAGATAATAAGGGATTAATTGGTGGTCCATATTCTAACGACGATGATGTAGATATACGTGCACAAACGTTTGTCTTTGATCATCCAGTAGGTATGGTAACTCCATAATTGGATACATTCTAAATCATTTCAGAAATGTTTTCTCTGAAATTTTTTTACATTTTTTTTATTTTGATTATTACACTCAGCTCCATTGACATTGCATATGGCCATGGTTTGGGAAATGTTGAAAGCGATGTGTTATTTTTTAATGATTCATTTTATAAAGTCAAAGTTCAAACCACTCCTGATGTACTTTCAGGAAACGAATCTACAATAAAATTTGAAATTTCTACAATCAATGATGATGAAAATACACTAGTTTCCGATGTTGAATATGCAATTGAAATTTTTGATGGACAAACAAATGATCTTTTACTATCTTTTGATGCTTATTCCCCTGATGATTTCTTTAGTGCAATTATAACTCCTGATTCTGTTGTAGATTTTTCAGGAGAAACTATTGAAAATGGTTCCTGGATTGGCTCAAATAATAATCTTGAAATTAAAGCCCCTGTGTTTCTTCAAGGGGGATTGGTTCAGGTTAACGTATCAATTTTGTCTATTAATGGAGAATCTATTCCTGCATATTCTAACTTTGAAACTTTACTAACTATTGGTGAGTACATTCCTTTTGAGGTAAATCTTGATGATATATCATTTGATTTTATGTTTGCCACATATTTTGATAGAATTGATAAATTCTCTTTTGATTCACGAAGTAAAAAACTTACAGCATTAATGCCGTTTAATTGGAATCCTGATTTTATTGAAAAAATCCCCTTTGTTCATGCTGAATTTTATATCCCGCAATCTTTTGAACCTTTTACTAATCATGAGATAAAAATGACAGTTAATGATATTTCTCTTTTGGGAACAATAGACCGTTCAGGCGATGAAGAAATTGTAGTCCATTTTTTAATTCCTACAAAAAAACTTTTGAAACTATATGATGATATTTTAGAAGATGAACGTGATAGAATTATTTTTGGAATTCAATCAGGCAAATTACGTGATGTACAAAAAAATGATGCATCTTTAGAACAAGGTGACAAAGTAATTGTTTTATCTTCTCAAGACGATTGGAGATTTCATTTATCTTTAACTCCAAAGGAACAAATTTTTTCACAAAATGAAATAAAATTGAATTTAGAGTTTAGGGATCCTGTAACAAATACAATAATCCCTCAAATAACATATGATCTTGATATTTTTCTTAATGGAAAAATGGTTGAATCAAAAAAAGGGTTAGAAACTCCAGATGGAAAAGATTCTGTTCCTGTAATTTTTTCAGATATCGGTGCGGCAATAATTAGAATATCTAATGTAAATAATTTTGATACTTCAGGAGAATTCTCTTTTAAAGTTTCTGAGAAACAAAATAAAATTATTGCAGATAAAATAATTAAAATTTCTAAAGATTCTTCATTTCCAGGATGTGATGTAGATGACTCTTGTTATTTGCCTTCTAATGTAAAAATTAACGTAGTTCAAACTATTTTGTGGGAAAATATCGATTCTGCTGCCCACACAGTAACTTCTGGAAGTCCTGAAAACGGAATTTCAGATTATTTTGATAGTGGTATCATTGCACCATCTGAAGTGTTTGCATTTACATTTGATAGTGTAGGTGATTTTTCATATTTTTGTACATTACATCCATGGATGTTGGGAACTGTTTCTGTAACTGATGATGCCATCCCATCGTGGATCAAAAATAACGCTGGATGGTGGGCAGATGGCACAATTGATGATAATTCTTTCATTCAGGGAATAGAATTTTTGATAAAACAAGGCATACTAGTTGTCCCAAATGACTCTACTGGGTCGCCAAATGTAGATAATACCATCCCATCGTGGATCAAAAATAACGCTGGATGGTGGGCAGATGGCACAATTGATGATAATTCTTTCATTCAGGGAATAGAATTTTTGATAAAACAAGGCATAATTCATGTGTAATTAATACCACTTCGAGAAATGAACCAGTTATTTTAAATTAAATTTTGACAAAATATAGAATATGTTCAGACCAGAAACACTAGTTGAAAAAAAATCTACTTTATTTTCAATTGTAGTAGCTGGTGTTGTGGGCATTTTGGCAATTCCTATTATTGCCCCTCATTTTCTTCACACATTTCATCTTGCTCATATTGTATTACACATTGGAGGAATCACACTAGCGTCATTCATAACGGTATTAGCAATATTTGCATATTCTAAATTACACACAAAGAGACTATTACTAAGTGCAATAGCTTTTGCCAATTTTATCGTAGCTGAATTTGTATTAATGGTTGATGCAACATGGCCTACAGTTTTTGATATGGGCGATATACCACTTTTGGAGGTAGGACATTTATTGACATTTGCAACTTTAGGATTATTAGCATTAGGAGTGTTTAGAAATGACTGAAAGAAATTTGCAAATTCAACAAATAATTGATCAAAATCCTGGTATTCAATTCCGTGAAATTATGCGTTCATCTGGTTTGAAAAATGGTGTTCTTACTCACTATCTTGCAAAATTAGAAAAAATGGGAACCATCAAGGTTAATCGTGGCCCAAGACAAGTTAGATTTTATCCTCCTCACATCACTGAAGAAGAATCCATAGTAATCAAAGCATTAAGAAAACAAACTCCACGTGATTTACTGCTTGCATTAATTATTCAAGATGGATTAGAATTTTCTCAATTAGTAAATAAAGTCAAAAAATCTCCTTCTACGGTTTCTCTTTATCTTTCTCAATTAGTTGAGGATAAATTAATTGAAACTGAAACTGTTTCCATGAAGAAAAAATACCATATCTCATCAAGAGATTTAGTGGATAAATTAATTGAAGATTATAGACCATCTACAATTGAGAAAGCAACATCAGGATACGAAGATATCTTCAATGCACTTTAAACAGTTCATTGTTGTATTTTCTCACTGTTTGCATACGTACTAAATTATTCAATGATTAACCTTCTAAACAAAAGTTAAGAATTTGTAAATATATTAGAATTAGTTATTCTTTGAACTGGATTTTTAAAATCAATTATACGTGTTTGATAATATCTTTGATTTTCTGACTTTCTTTTTTTCCTGGTTTTTCATCTGCATACCCAATTGGAATAATTGCAACTGGTCGAAGTTTTGTTTTAATAATTTCTGCAACTGCTTTTTCTTTAAAATGTCCCACCCACACACTGGATAATCCTAATTCAGTTGCAGCCAATTGAGAGTATGCTGCTGCAATTGTGGCATCTTGTACTGATAATAGATTCTTTCCACGAGTACCCATGAATTTTATTCTTTTAGGGTCTGAGCAGAAAACCAAAACTAAATTTGAATTGACATATTCCTGGTCATGTGTTGCCTTTACTAGTTTCTCTTTTTTCTTTGAATCATCTATTACGAAAATTTTGAAATTTTGCTTTCCCATGGCTGATGGACTCATCCAGGCAGCCTTTAGGATTTTTTGAACTTTGGATTTTTCTATTTTTTTATCTGAAAATGCTCTGATAGAACGTCTTTTCTCAACAGTTTTGAAAAATGACATTATTCTAATTTCACTCCACTATGTTATGAACTGTGTGCTGATGTCACATATTGAAAAACTTCATCAACTAAATCTATGTTTAATTCTGATTTGATATCCTTGGGAATCACCTTTAAGACAAAACCATACATTGTTGTATTTTTTGGTAATTCGTCTCTTTCTTGTAACAGTGAATATACTGCAATTCCATTTGAAATTATTGCAACCATCTTTTCTTTGTCAGTTAGTGTCATGGTATATCTTAGAAAATACTGGTAATTTAATCTAAATTTGTCTAATATGAATATGAAATTATTTTTTGAAGAATTTCAATTGAATTTACATTTTGGTTAAGACTTTGAATCTGAATTGGGTAATCATGTTCTTCAACTTCAGCAGGTCTTTGAGAGATGTTATACCCAACAAACACTGCTACAATTAAGAAAAATGCAATTACTAGAAACATTAGTGCCTTCAACTTGTTTTGAAGTGGAATTTATGGTGCCTATAAGCATTATGAAAATTTACGACTAGAATTTCATTTTTTGTGTAAAAATTAATTACACCATGAATTGTGGAACAATTGTAAATTATGGCAGAAAGTATGATAAAAACAGAATTAGGAACTTTACGTAGATCTCACTATTCTAATGAAATTACATCTACAATGGATGGAGATTCTGTAACTGTGATGGGTTGGGTTTTAACTATTCGAGGTCATGGAAATATCACATTTGGTACAATTCGTGACCAAAATGGCTCCATCTCAATTATTGCAAAAAAAGGAGATTGTCCTGATGAGATTAGAGAAAAAATATCTTCACTAAAACCACATTCATCAATTGGAATTTCAGGCAAAGTCAAATCCTCTGAAAAAGCCCCTGGTGGATTTGAGATAATTCCTGATGAGATTCGAGTTTTCTCACAAGTAGAAAAAATTCCACCTTTTGAGCCTACTGCAAAAACTGTAAAAAATATTGAAACTCGTTTGGAGGTAAGACCAATTGATCTTAGACGTGATACATTACAACATGTATTCAAAGTTAGAAGTTTGGTTCTCAAAACAATCAGAGATTATTTTCATTCTCAAAAATTCTTAGAAATAAACACTCCAAAAATGATTGCAACTGCAACTGAAGGCGGAGCTGCATTGTTTCCAATATTTTATTACAACAAAGAAGCATTTTTGGCCCAGAGCCCGCAATTGTACAAAGAACAACTAACGATGAGTTTTGAGAAAGTCTTTGAGATTGCACCAATATTTAGAGCAGAACCATCAAGGACTAACCGACATTTAGCTGAAGCAATTTCAATTGATTTGGAAGAGGCATTTGTTGATTACAATGATGTGATGAGCAGAATTACAGAAATTATTAAAATTTCAATTGATACAGTAAATGAATATGTAAAGAATAATCCTGATGCAGAATTTATTGTACCTCAAATTCAAGAATCAATTCCTCAATACTCCTATGATGATTTAGTGGAGAAAATGCAAAAGGCTGGAGCCAAGACTGAGTGGGGAGATGACTTGTACCCATCTAATCTCAAAAAGATTGGTCTTGATGGATTTTACTTTATCAAAGATTGGCCACTAGCTCCAAAACCATTTTACGTTAAAGACAGTAAAGCAAATCCTAAAGTTTCTGAATCTTTTGATTTGATGTTCGGTGATCTGGAATTATCTTCAGGTAGTACCAGAATTGAAAAACGTAACGAACTAGCAGAACGAATGAAGAATAAAGGAATGAACACTGATGCATTTGAGTATCACTTGGGTGCGTTTGATTATGGAGTACCACCGCATGCTGGTTGTGGTATTGGATTGGAGAGATTAATCATGGCGTTAACTGGAACTGAAAATATTCGAGATACTACATTTTATCCTCGAGATGTTGATAGATTAACGCCCTAAATCTTTGTATATTTTCTATACCTATTGGACAGAACACAGTTAGTGTCAGAAACTTGATTGGCAAAAGTATTCTAGACAAACTTGTTCGCATGAAAAATAATTCTAACAAAATTGAGATTACGATAAATTAAGGATATAAGGAACTTTTTGAGTACATAAGTAAATGACAAATTCTCTTAGACTCCGCGAAGAAATAGAAATGAAAATGGAACATGTAACAAATGATTCTCTAAAAGATCACAAAATTGTCCGTACTTGTCATCATGTTCAGGATTTAGGAATAAAACCAAGTAAACACAATTTACCTGATGAATTAATTTGCAGTGAATGTATTCTTAGTTTTAAGATTGCCATGGGGAACGGAAAAAATGAAGGTAAATCAGAAGAACAAATTATTCATGAATACGTTCAAGATGATTATCAAATATTTTCTATTTGTTTAGATTGTGCAGGGCAGGTCTAGGAATCATTAATTGTTTTTTAATTTGTGACTTGATTTGACAACAAAGTAGTTTTGAGATGGGACAAAAAATTATTGTCTTTGATTTCTTTTATGCTCTTAATCGGTTAGTGAGTTTTGTAAAGACATGCAACTGTGGAAACTGATTTAAAATATTTAGAATAAGAATAATCAGATGTGATTTTATCAAACAGTTATGGAAATCATGTAGAAAACTAGATGTGTTAATAGATTGACAACCCTGGTAGTCATTTTAACTATGGCACAATTCAGATTTTGTAGATAATATGCGTGGGTTATTACAATAACATGAAACTTTATACCATTTTAGATTGTATTATACTCACTATTGTCGCCTTGAGAGAAAAGAACGTAGATACGTCATTCTTTCAGGGCATGATTTAACTAAATCAGAGTATGATTTCTCATATTGACTCAAACTGATGAGGAGTGTAATGTAACTAAAATAATAGTTCCAAATTTTTTCAATGTAACAATTCGAGTGAATATTGGAATACATGCTAGTGGAAAAGATAAAGGAAAACCTGTTACTGCAACTAAAGAGATTATACTAAAAGAGCCTTTTCCAAAAGAATTGGATATTGTAGAAACAAGACCAGTTACATTGATACTCACAAACAAATGTCCAAAATGTGATCAACAAGGAATACCTAGAATTAATAAAAAAAACAATAAAGATTATGCACAAAATAGAGGTTCTTACAATAAAGAAGAACATCGTTTAGCTTATTGGCATAAAGTAGTAGAAGGCAAAGCCAAAGCGTGTTACATATCTGACTTTAACATGAATGCCATTATTGATACTAGAAAAGGGGAAAAAAGATTTACAAAAACAAGCAAATACGATTCAATAGAAGCAGTAGATTATATTTTTCCTAATTATATAATTAAAAATATCTAGTAATCGTTTTGTTGTGATTTATTTTAAATTAAAATATTCATTTTATTGTTTGACTTTCTTTTTCTTTGTACTGGATGTCCCATGTTTCTTCAATCTATTCAATACTCTTAAGTTAATAGAAAATTTAGTAATATATTGAATAAACGACGTGTTGGGTTATCTGTACTAATTTCATCAGCTATTGTTGGAATTATTGCAATTGGTGTTCCATGTTCGGAAAATACCTGTGATGCAGTACTACCTCTTTTAGTTATTAGTGGGGTTGGATTTGTCAGTAGCGTATTTTTACTAAATTACAAGGCAAAACACTCCAAACGTAACAAAGGTAAATTCAAAAGAACTAATGTGAAAACATGGGATACCTGATTTTAGAAATACTTGATAAAAAAAGATAATTAATGAAAATCATGAAACATTATCTGAAAATTCCATATTAAATCTGTTAAAGAAGCCGTGGTAATACAATAATATCGTACAAGAAATAATGTGAATCATGGCACGAAAGAAAAAGGTACTAAAAGAACGCCAGAATCTAGCTTGCCATTGGCATTGTCCGTGTGATGATTGTAAAACTGAATGATATTGTTCAAAATGTGTTGTAATTATACAGAAAATATTGGTATGTTGGCAGACTTGTTGATGAAACAATATATCTCAAAATTTATAAGATATCTTAACCATAATTAGAATAATAACGTCAGTGTTGTCTTGCAGGATCTTATGATCTGAAGTGAGAATCACAACGCTGACACTCAAATTAATATCATGAACTCTATAATTTTTATCGATGCAGGATATCTGACAAAACTACTGCATATTAAAAATAAAAAAATTGATCTTTTAAAATTATCCAACAAATTAACAAATGATTCAACTAGAATCAAAACAATATACTATGATGCACTACCTCTCCCAATTAATCCTAAAGGCAGAGAACTGTATCCAAAGGCTCAGAAATTTCATAATTCGATTAGAAAATTAAACAAATTTGAAATAAAATTGGGAAGGACACAGGTAATTGGTGATCAATATCATCAAAAAGGAGTAGATATGAGGTTGGGAGTTGATTTAGTGCAATATAGTATGAACAAAGAAATTGATAAAGCAATTTTGATTGCATCAGATAGTGATTTTGAATATGCTGTACAGAAAGCTCAAGAAGTTGGAATAAAAGTAACTTTGGCATATTTTGGAAATTCAAAAATCAATTCTAAATTTCTAAACACTTTTGATGAGCGAATTATATTGAATGATGAATTATTAGATAATTGTAAATTATGATTTTTTTGTATTTTATTTTACTGTCATGTAATGACGAAATGTTTTTTTAATTCAGAATAATTTTTAGAATGTCATATTGTACTTATGCATCAGCATACATTGAAACTTCCCAAGCTGTAGGAGTTTGAGCAAATGCAGTATACTCTTTGTATTTTAGTTCAGAATATGTGTCAAGAAAGTCTTTTGTAAATATCTCTTCTAAGAATTTTGAATCACTCTTTAACGAATCTAGTGCTCCTTTGAGTGATACTGGTAATGCCCCAATTCCATACTCGCGTTTTTTTTCTACAGATAATTTGTAGACATTTTCTTCAATTGGTTCACCTGGGTCAATCTTATTTTTAATTCCGTCCAATCCTGCCAATAGTAATGCTGCTTCTAAAAGATAGATGTTAGCAGTAGGGTCTGGTACACGGTATTCCATTCTTTTACTTTTTTCTTGATTTCTATTATACATTGGAACTCTGATTGCAGTAGATCTATTTGCCAATCCCCAACAGACGTTGACTGGTGCTTCAAATCCTGGGACTAGTCTTTTGTAAGAGTTTGTAGTTGGATTTGAAATTGCACATAATGCTGATGCATGATTTAAGATTCCTCCAATGTAATATCGTCCAACCTGACTCATCTGAGCTGATTCATCATTTTGATCATACATGACATTAGAATTTCCATTCCATAAGCTTTGATGAGTGTGCATTGCTGATGCATTATCTCCAAAAATTGGTTTTGGCATAAATGTTGCAACTTTGTTTTTTCTTTTTGCTTTGACTTTGACTAGATTTTTTACTGCAATGACGTTATCTGCCATTGTAATCATATCATCATAAACTAGGTTAATTTCACATTGCCCTGATGTTGCAACTTCATGATGCTCTGCTTCAATCTTTATTCCAAAATAATTATACAAATCATCACAGATGTCTTTTCTAAATCCTTCAAGCGTGTCTTTTGGTTGTGATGGGTAATATCCTTCTTTGATGTCAATTGCAGTACTTACATTCCCTTTGGCCCATGGGGATTCTTTTGATTCTATTGAGTAACCTGAACCTGCTCCTGAATGGGTTGCAGCATATGGGGATGGATACACATTGATTGCATCAAATACAAAAAATTCAATTTCTGGACCCCAATTTGTATGTGTAAATCCAAATTCAGATAATTTCTCTGATGCTTTGAATGCTATTCCTCTAGAATCTCGATTATATCTTGACTCTTTTTGCGTACTGCCGTCATACAGATCACAAAATTCTGGCATTTTTTCTATTACCAGGATCATAATCATTTGGTAAAATTTTAAAAGAATTTGGATCAGGCATTAAGATCATATCTGAATTATTTACTGACTTGAATCCAGTAATTGAACTTGCATCTAATTTTTCAAGACCATTAACAAAACTATCCTTGTCAATTGCATAACTTGGCATTCCTACATTGTGTAGTTCTCCAAAAATATCTACAAACCACAAATCAATAAATGAAATATTTTCATCTTGCATAGTTTGTAATACTTGATCTGCGTTCACTGATTAAAAATAAAAAATTTGTTTGCTAATAACAATCAGGTATGATAGAGTTGTCTATGTGGTCAGATAATTTCTGAGATAAATTATTTCAGATCTTTTATTGTGATCGTAATTCATTAATTTTATTTGGTACTCCCTTTGCATGATAGAAAATAATTGTCGGGATGGAATTGTTTTACATGTGTGCTGATTAATCTAAATTTCTAAGATTTTTTATTCTATTTCGTATTGTCACTTCAGTTATTTGTGCCGCCTCTGCTACTTGTTTTTGTGAAACATTTTCACCCGTATTCAAACTAGCAAGGTATAGGGCTGATGCTGCCATCCCTGTTGGGTCTTTTCCTGCAAGAATTTGTTTTTCTTCAGCTAATTTTAATAATTTAGTAGCGTAACGTTTTGTTTTTTCTGATAGTCCAATATTACTTGCAATCTTTGCAATACAAGTAACAGCGTTAACTATGGGCATTTTCATGTCTAACTCTTTTAGAAGCATCCTATAACATACTGAAAGATCACCTTTTTTGATATTTTCAGATTTTGAAACCTCATTTAGTGTTCGTGGAATTCCCAATTCCCTGCATGCTGCATAAAGAGAAGCTGCTATTACTGATGAAATTGAACGTCCTCGTACTAGTTTTTTCTCCAATGCTTTTCTGTAAATGTATGCTGCTTTTTCAGCCACACTGTCAGGAAGTGATAATTTTTCTTTCATTTTGAGCAATTCACTCATTGCATGTTTCAAATTTTTATCAGTATTTTTGCTTGTTTGACTCCTGTTATCCAATTTTCGTAGTTGTTTTACAGTTGATTTCATTGATGCTGATAGAGGCTTACCTGTTGCATCTTTGTTTGATGGATTAATTATGGTACTTAGACCCTGGTCATGTCTAGTTAGTGATGTTCTGTCTCCAGTTCGTGATTTACTAACTGTGGAATCTGAAAACATTCTCTCAGGACTGTTATTTACCATTGTATCATCAATTACAAATCCACATGAACTGCAAAACACTTCTCCAGTCGTGTTATCCGTCACAAGTTTACTTTTTGTACATCTAGGACACCTCTCATTATTTTGAATTACCATGTTTACAAAATAATATGGTTTTAGATAATTTTTGATGAATAATAAAAAATTTTATCACACATAAAGAAACTAGATAATTAAAAAACATTTTTCAAAATAGTTAGTTTTTTTCCAAAACCTATAACTTCTTTCAAGTTATGTAACATTGTGGCTAAAAAGAAATCTTTTGATCCTGATAATCTAGTTCTAACTAAAGGAGAAATACTCGAGTTTTGTGATCGTGTGATTCAAAAATGGAATAAACATCCATCAAAAAATGCAAATAATATTCTGGCAATGAATGCAGTAAAAACTGGTGTTACATGGACTGATGATGAATCATTAAAAGCAATTTGGGGTGAGATAATTGCCTGGGTTTTTGAGCTGTTATATGAAAATGCAAAGGCTCATGATGAAGAATGGGCAAATGTGATGAAAAAATTAAAAAAATAAAAAATTCAAGATTGATTCCAAGATGTGTATCCGCCATCAAGTGTAACTGCATTGAATCCTTCTTTTACTAGTTCATCAGCTGCAATGTTTCCTCTATACCCTGTACCACAGTAAGTACAGATTTTTTTGTCTTTCAAATCATCAATCTGATTTTTCTTTACATTTCTAATAGAAAGTCCTAAAGGCATATGAACAGAATTCTCAATAAATCCTCCTTGAAGTTCATCTGATTCTCTGACGTCTATTATTACAAAATCACTGGTTTGTGACTTTAGTTCTTTTGCTGTAATTTTACCTGCCATGTGTAGTGTAAAATTTTCTACAATTTATTTCTGTAATTTGAATAAATTTCTATTTGATTCACACACTAGTGACCTGTATCTGGAATTTTTGGTCTATTTTGCTTTAAAACAAGTGATTTTATCTCTGGATTTTCATCTAGGTCATTTTCTATTACATCTGCAAATCTTTTTGGTAACCATTTTTTCTCATATTCAATTAATGCAACATTTCTATCAATCTCAGTAAATTTGTCTCGTAAATCACCATAATGTTTCTCTAATCGTAATTCTATTGGAATGAATTGTTTGTTTTCTCTCAAAAACTCTAACAACTCTTTAGCTTTTGTATTCATCCATTGCATAATTTCTTGAGAATCCATCTGTTTTGGTGTAAAGTAAAACTCTTCTAATTTTGATAATGGAATTGATTTTTCAGGAACTTTTTTTGATTTACAATTACTACAAATTGTTTGGATGTATTTTGATTCTTCTTTAAAATGTAAAACAAACCAAACACACATCTCCTCTTCATTTTGAAAATATTGTTTCTCAAGATATTCTTGACCATTAATAAAATCAACTTCTAATCTTTCTACATCGTTTTGCTCACATATACTACATTGATTTCCCATTCTCTCAACCAATGATTTTTTCCAATTCACGAATTCTTTGATACATCCTGTTTAATTAACCAGTATGAGATATCTCCAAAAACATTTTTAGAAAACAAAAATTTTACAACTTGGAACATGCTATTATCACAAATGATAATTATACATTATTTCATATCTGTACAAATTTTCAACAAATTATGACAAAATCTGTTGATTATTCTCCACTTGAAAATATCCTAGTAAATGAAATCATGACAAAACCTGTCATTTCAGTTGACTCTTTTTCCACATCAAGTGATGCTGCAAAAGTCATGGAGGATTCAAAAGTTGGGGCAATTGTGGTATATGAAAACACAAAACCTGTTGGAATCATTACTGATAGAGATCTAGCAATAAAAATAGCAGCTCATTCATATCCGTTAGATACTCCAGTTAGACGAATAATGTCTTCTCCTCTAATCACAATCCCATTTGATTCAACATTTAGAGATGCTGTAGATTTAATGAATGTCAAAAAGATAAGAAAATTACTAGTTGTAAATGATACAAAGGTTACAGGAATTATTACTACAACTGACTTGGTAAACTATTTGTCAGGATTGACTAGTGTGGCCTAGAATTTTTCTAAAAATCTATGTTTTGAATAATTACACAACTAAAAACATTGAACCATTACAATGAGGACATGTCATTGTTTTCTGATTGTATGATGTTCTAACTGGCATATCGCATTTTTTGCAGTTCCATGTATCCATATCTGTGATTAATTAGAAAAATGTTCCAAATATTAAATTTCTGGAAAAAGAGAAAAACTGGACAGTGTTTCTGTCCATTTTTGTGCCTATTTCTTTGCGTTCTTTCTACGTGTAACCCAGCCCTTTTTTGCAGCTTCAGATTTTGACAATGGTTTTGTTTTCTTTGCAGTCTTTTTTACTGCTTTCTTTGCAGTTTTCTTCACTGTCTTCTTTGCTGTCTTTTTAGGTGCTGACTTTTTTGTAGTCTTCTTTTTTGATTTAGTAGCCATTTTTCTTTCAAAAAGAATAATTGTATTTGATTATGATGTAACAAAAAATATTGCCAAAAATAACAAATAAAACAATTCTTTTTCATGATTGAAAAATAATTATTTTGAAATTATTGGTGTGATTCATACGATCATTTTATTACTTATTCCAAATATCTCAAAACATGGCATGCCGAGAAATTTGTAAAAAATTCAAAGCACGAAAACTAGGAATTTCAAAATATTTCAATGCAAAGAGATGTACTAATTGCTGTGTCTACATGAAATATCAGGGTGTATTTTGCCCATGTTGTAATGTACGATTACGTTCAAAACCACGTTCCTCAAAATCTAGACAGAAAAGAAATTCATTATTACTTCAAAGCTTACAATCAATGTAAGTTCAATTTTGAATTATTTGAAATTTATTGATTTAATTATGACTTTTTGAGTGGATATTTTTTAGACATCTTCTGATTTGACGTCTTGTAATTTTTTTGAACATTCTAACATTTGTTCAGGTGTATGTTTTGAAATTAATCTGTTACATAATGGACAGATTTGTTCATTGGCATCAGATGGGGTAGGTTGTGGCATCATAACTTGTCTATCTTTTCTCTATTACTTGACTTTATTGTATTTTTTTTGATATTTTTACTCATGTTTAATCCATGAATCTGTAAATTCTGTGAAAACATTGAAAAATCAATTCAAAAATCATTTAGTGATGACTTGTACTTGTGAGAATCATTTAGAACAATTTACTTGTTCAGGAATAGATTGTAACGTGTGTGTATTGGGCGAGGAAAATTATATTGAGAATCCTGAATCACCTAATGAACGATATTGTATGAATTGTGCCATGAAAAAAGCTGGATTTACCGAACAAGAGTTATGGCAATTAAAGATGGCAAATCCTGATACTGGATTTCAATGTGGAGACAAATCACATTAAACAAAATCTGTTGATGTCTTTACGATAATTTTTGTAAATATGTGTGAAATTCTTCTTTGGAAATAATCACATGTTCTAATTTTTTTACATCATTGTGACAGTTTTTACACGACTGTATGGCAAACTTTTTCCCCTCAATTGTAATAATTGCAAAAATATTTTGCGATTCTTCTATGCGAATTTGAGATATGTCAATATGTTCACACATTTTGATTTTCATAAATGATCATTTAGAAAATCTAATTTAAAATGTTTTCAGAGACAATTTTATCTATTATTGCATATATTTTCTCATTGTTGACTGATTCTGATGATATGGATGATGATTCATTCATTGAACAATATCTGGATAAGGTAGAACCAGTCGATTATGTAATTCTTGCACTAATACAAAATGGTGTTAGAAAATACACCAAAATATTTGAGAGTTTTAAAAAAATCCCTATTACAAAATTCCGAGATCATTTCAACAAACTTGAACGACTAAATTTAATCACTATTGATTCTACAGAAAGTTGGATTAAAAGAAATACAAATCCCTCTATAGTTTTAAAAAATGATGGAATTAAATTGATCAAAGAAAAATCTAATCTTCAAGAATTATTCAAACAATATGTGAAATATTGATTTTCTACTCTAGTAATTATCAATTCTAGTAATTAAACACCTTTTGAAATATTTTACATGTGAATACCCATTATTGAGACCATGGATATCTTCTACAAAACAAAAAATCTCTGAACAATCCTTAGATGAGATATTTTCTGATGCATTAACTGATACACCATGTGTATATCTTAATGAAGAACGTGAAGTACATGTTGCAACTGAAATGTGCGTACAATATCTTGAATCAATTGTTGACTCTATTGTAATTCGTAATAATGAATTAAAACCAATTGGAATGGTTGGAGGTTATGATTTACTTAATTTTTTGAGAATGAATCCTTCTCATGATGCTCAATATGAAACTCGTGTAAAAGAAATAATGTCCAAGAATTTACTTGTAATTGACAAAACCATTCTTTTTGAAGATTTGATGAAAAAATGGACTGAATCTAGACGTGCTTTTGCAATAATTCCAAATAAATTTCAAGGATATTCGCCAATTTCTGCAAGAAAATTGTTGGATGTGGGAATTCGTTGTAAAACTAGTACTCGAATATCCTCAATCCCGAAAAAGAAAATGATCACATTTCACTCTGATAATACTTTACAAGAAATAATCAATTTAATGTTTGAGAACAAAACTCGTAAATTAGTTTTGGAATATTCTAATCAGTTTATCAGCGATAGAATAATTCTCAAAGAGATATCCAAAATACTAAAAATCCATCCCGACGTAAGTAACTTTTTAGAAATCCCTGTTAGTCAAATACAACTAGAAGATGTTGAAATAGTAAAAGAAGATCTTGTGTTAAATCAATTATGTGAAAAAATGTATCAAATGGATCATCCATATGTGATCTACAAAGATATCTCCATTACTCCTTGGGATATTTGTAATGTGTTAAAATCTGAGAGATTAGCTGAATCCTATGAATTAAAGTCCGGTAAAGTGACATGTCCAAATTGTGAAAAAGAATTCAATTTAGATGAATTGTGATATCCAACAAAAATCAAAAGAATTTCTTCTTATTATTATAAAGTTGGAAATTACCTGTTAAAATAAATATGAATAGTTTGGCATGATCTTTATGAGCAAAAAAATTATGGTTTGTTTGGACGGTTCAAAAAATTCCCTTAGAGGATTAGATGCAGCAATTACATTTGCAAAACAATCTGATGCAATTATTGTTGGTATCCACAGTGATACTAGTTTTAGTGCATTTTCTGCAGTACGTGCACCTATCTTACCTGAGAAAAGATGGAAAAAGAACATCAAAGAGATAATTCTTGCAGCAAAGAAAAGAGTGGAAAAAAACAAAATTGAATTTTTAGGTGTAGTAATTGGAGGTCATTCATCAGGTATTGATTTGACTACATTTGCAAATAATCCTGGAAATAAAATCGATCAAATTGTAATTGGTTCAAGAGGTATGGGATTTCCAAAAGAGTTGTTCTTTGGCAGTACATCAAACTTTGTGTTACACAAAGCCAAAGCTCCTGTAACCATAATAAAATAGATAGTTTTTCTTTAAAATTTCATATCTATTAACAATCAGTCATGAATCTGTAGATACCACTTATCTATTATAAAATAAATTTAGATTTGTGGTAAGAAAAAAACTTTCAGATGATGAGTTGAAAGAAAAAGAAGAAGAGCAAAAACTACGTGCAAAAGCTTCAAGATCTGCACGAAGAAGTGGCAAAATCACTAAACAAGAAGGCAAAGTCAGTAAATCAACTGCTAAAACAAAGACTCCTAGGTCACAAAAGAAAATTGCTACTGTTAGAAAATCACGAAATTAATTTTTGCATTAAACATTTTATTCCTGAAAATAAAACATGTCATACTTTTCATGTAGATGTCTTACTATGATACGACATTTTTTCCAAAATTCCTTGTATTCTTGATCACTCATAGATCTACCATATTGAGAATAAAACCATCCCACAAATTCATCTTCTAATTTACCAAATACAAAACCAAGATGAAAATCTTCAGATATTTTTACATCAAACTCTTTTTTTGGCTGTAATTCATCCCATCTTGTAGATAATCCTACAAATGATTCTTGAGTTTTTTCAAGTAATTTGTCTAGATATTCTAAAGCTTCCTTTTCCATGATACATTATTTGTTATTTGTTTGAGTATTTTTGATTTTTGAGGATTATTAGTTTCGATATTGTAACGAATTTTTTTAAAATTTACACAAATTTTATTGCACCATAACCTACTACAGAGTCTTTATCTCCTGAAATATCTCCACTTGTTGTATAACTGAGGAGTTCACCTCGTGTTGCACCTAAATTTTTACATGCAATCATAGTAGATGCAATGGCTCCAAAACCGCATGCAGTAACTCTTTTTTCATATAACACTTGATAAAATTTTTCTACATTCATCTTTAGAATTGGTTCAATCAATGCCTCATCTTGAAGATATGCAAAAGAATTTTCTTCATAATGTGTAAAATCAGATGACCCTATGATTAGTGTATTTTTCTTTTTTGCAATTTTAGATATTGCATTTCCCACATCTATTGCAGTCTCTAAATTTTGTTCAAGTAAAATTATTGGAACTATCTGAAATTTTTCTGAAAATAAATGTTGTAACATTGGAATTTGTACTTCTAAACTATGATCTCTTGAATGTGAATAATTATCAATTTTGATGAATTTTGAAGTATTGGAAATCTCTTCAGAATATTCTGAATTAACTAAAACAGTACCTAATGGTGTCTTCCAGGATATATTACTCATCGTGGCCACATTTTGACCAATTCCATAATGATTTGGCCCTACAATGATTATTAATTCAGGATTTTGTGATGCCACAGAACAAAATGAATGACAAGCCGTAGGACCTGAATACTCATAACCTGCATGAGGGGATATGACTCCGTAAATTTTTTCATTAGAATTTTTAATTTGATTTTTTGGACCAAATTTATGAACAATACAATCTTGAATCATTTTTTCTAAATCTTTTTTATTCTCAGGATAGAATTGTCCTGAAACAACTGGTTCTCTAATCATAATTTTCATGATGAATTATTTGTTTAAAACATCCTTAGTTGATTCTCTAACTATTTCACCATTTGGAGATTTTTCTTTGAATATGACTCCTTCAAACTTTGAAATTTTAGTTGAGGATTCTTTCCATGAATTTGGATTTAATCCTGCCTTTTCACACGTAAATGACAAAAATTCTTCAACATTCCATCTGTATTCTTTAGGAACTTGTGGTAAAAGTAATCCAGAAAAACCCGAATTCTCAACTATTAATCCATCTCTACCAATTTTGATGATTGATAGATATTCATTTGAATTATTCACCTTGATTTCTTCTGGATTAGAAAGTATTGTTACTTCAAAAACAACTTGATTTAATTCCTCCATGGTTAATGGGGAAAATCGTGTATCATTTATTGCAGCAGAAACTGCAGCATCCCTTAATCCTTTAGATAGTTTTTTGAATGGTAGTGGAAAACCAATACAGCCTCTTAGAGAATTATTTTTGTTGATTGTTACAAATACTCCTGAATTAAAATTAAATTTCAAATCAAATTCAACATCATTATTTTTTAAATTATTTTTTAATCTATCATGTACAGTTTTTCTTGCCATTTTTACCAATGATTCACCATCTTTATCAGAAATTTTTTGGAATCTATCCATACACATTAAATATTTTAAATCATAATAAAAGATGTTGATAAACCCTCCTGGAAAAGAAGCAATTCTTTATGAAAAATTATCTGATGATAAAGTTAGATGTACTGCATGTGCAAGATATTGTGAAGTTAAGAAAAATCAAATCGGATTATGTGGAATACGGGGAAACGAGAATGGTAAATTACAATTGTATGTGTATGGAAAAGTAATTTCTGGTCATGTTGATCCGATTGAAAAAAAACCTTTGATTCATTATTTTCCTGGAAGTAAAGTTTACTCTATTGCGACAACTGGATGTAATTGGCTTTGTAGATATTGTCAAAATTCTGAGATTAGTCAACGACGTAAAGTTGAAGGAATTGACATGTCTCCTGATGATGTTGTTAATACTGCAATTCAATATGGCGCACATGGGATTGCTTACACATACAATGAACCCTCAATTTTCATTGAATTTGCACGTGATTGTGGGGTAATTGCAAGAAAAAAAGGATTGTTTAACGTATTTGTATCAAATGGGTATGATACATCTGAATCCGTATCTATGATGAATGAATTTTTAGATGGAATTACTATTGATTTCAAAGGTAGCGCAGAGCCTGAATTTACGAGAAAATTTATTGGCGTTCCTGATCCACAACCAATTTTTGACACATTGTTGAATATGCGAGATAACACAAAAATCCATATCGAAATAACTGATCTGATTGTTCCCAAAGTAGGAGATAATTTGGAATATGCCAAAAAACTTTCTAAATTTATCTATGATGAATTTGGGCCTGAAATGCCAATTCATTTCTTGAGATTCCATCCTGATTATAAAATGATGGACTATCCTAGTACTCCGATTGAAACATTGGAAAAACATTATGAAGTTGCCAAAAATGTAGGTTTGAAATATGTCTATTTGGGAAATGTTCCTGGACATAAATGGGAACACACCTATTGTTCTGAATGTAAAAAAATCGTCGTAAATCGATATGGATTTAATATTAAAGAATGGAATCTTGATAAAAACAATTGCTGTTTGTTTTGTAGTAACCCTATTCCGATAATGGGAGAATTACAAAAAGGGTATAAAGAAGATCGTTTTCAATTTGCATCTTAATTTTTTTATATTATTTGTATAGTAAATCTTTGAAAATTCATTATGTGATTTTTTTAAATCATTTTTACTATGTATGAAAAAACAAAATATTTTTTGTTGAATGTTTTTAAATTTATTGAATTCAGTGTGTTTCAATGTATACTGGTACCTTAAATCGATTTAACAATAAAATATACTGTGGAATATTTTAACACCATTGATGGAATCAAAATTCCTGTCAAATGTTCTAAATGTGGAGGAAGGATGATTGCAACAAAATATGATCCTGTAATAAAAATTCTAAGAGATAGAAGTTGGCAATTGTGTATTGATTGTGGATTTCAAAGAACAGCTGAACAATTCAAATCGCAATTATTAACTGTGTAATTGCTTTTTCTATTTTAATGAATTAATGGAATGATGAATTTATTTTTAAAATAATAAAAAATGAGGAACTTTATTCCTCAAAGTTTGCTAATTCGCTTCTTAGTCGTTTGATTTGAAACTCAATGACTCTTTTCTGAATTTTGTTCATGTTAATGAAACTCATCTTTGTATTTTCATAAATTACTTGCAAAAAGAGCCAAGAGGAAAAAAGTTGATCTTTTACTAAATTTGAATTCTTTTTTTAATAATTATCCTAAAATCCAGCCTACTATTCGCTCACTGACTACTTGAACTGTAGGCATTATACTATCATTGATACTTTGAGCCATCTCAGGGTATGCAACTGAGAACATTATTCCAATTACTATTCCAATAATGATGTGTATTTTACCCATGATGAATCTCTTTCATGATGTTTTGATTTATGTTTAATTTAATCTGATAATTTTGAATCCTTTACATGTAGGTGTAGAACAATCAATCAGATAATGTGGAATAAATTAAAAAAATTGAGCTTCAAATGGAAATTTCTAATTTGGATTGTAGTATCCGTTGTGGTTTTTGTTGGAATTTATCTAGATTGCGGCTCTATATTGAAAGTAGATTGCCATAAAGTAATTTTGAACAGATAATTTTATGCCCCTTTCACGTACGATGAAAAATTCAAGTATGTCCTGATATTCATAATTGCATGGATAAACCATTTCATATCTCTGAAATCTCTTCTTCTGAATGGTTCTCTCTAAATCAATTCCTCTATGATGTCAAACAGATTAACTCTTCATGTATTTCAGTGTATTATCCTTATGGGAAAGGAGATAAAATTATCTCATTACTCCAGGAAACCAAACGAAATGAATCTTTTGAGAAAATAGAATTAAAAATTGAAAAAACAATCAAACAACTTAAAGACAATCCAATTTCTGAAGGAAAGTTTACAAAAACTCTATGTATTTTTGGATGGATTCAAAATGGTAAAGTCAATATAAAAAAAATTGGAACATCAAAAAAATTACCATACATTTACATGGCAAGTAAAAAACCACATCTTAAACCGTTTTTAGATATTCTAAAAATTAATCATGATGTATTATTGGTAACCCTTGATCAAAAGACTGCAAGAATTCAGAAATTTCATGGCAGCCAAATAGTTCAAGAATCAAAACTTCGAATCGATTTACAAGGAAGACATAGAAAAGGTGGCCAAAGTCAAGGCAGATTCCTTAGAGCAAGACAAACCAAAATCCATGTATTTTACAAAAAAGTGGCAAAGAAGGTAAAAACAATGGATGAGAATTCTGAACTATTATTATTGGGTGGAATTGGTCCTGCCAAAACTGAATTTTTTGATGAACTTGATTCAGAAATTGTAAAAAAATGTAGATTTGTAGAGACTCTATCGTTTTCTACACCCATTAATGAGATTCATAAAAAAATTATTCATCATTTGTATGAGTATAGGAGAAGGTATGTTGCAGAAATCATTCAAAAATATGAAAAATTGGTCAAAGAAGGATTAACTGCTAAAAGAAACAATGTAATTACAAAAGCACTAAAAATTGGAGCAGTTGATACTTTGATTATTTCAGTAAATTATCATACAAGTTTACAATTCAAAAATATTCTAAACATGATGGAGATTGCAAAAAATACATCAGCTAAAATTGAATTTGTGTCTGCTCCAAAAATTATCAAAAAATTAGAAATCGATGATTCAGTTTTAGCTATACTACGATATAAAATTCAATAATTTTTTACCTTTACAAGTTGTTATCACAATTGATAATCAACAATGAATTATACCATGTCAAATAACAATACTCAACAATAATGGATGATATTGGTTGTATGTGTGAAAAATGTAATTGTAAAGGCTCTGCTCTTTTAGTGACATCTGTTTGTGATTCTTGTTTGAGGGGAAATCATACTGAAAAATCTGATTTGGTGTGAATTCGGTTATGAGTGATGAAAAGATTTGGAGAGTTGAAACTTTGGATTCTCCAATAGAGGAATCAGATGAATTTGAAGAATAACTTGTAAAAAACCAATCAAATTTACTTTAATATATTTATGAATATGAAAAATTACTATCATCACGCCATCTCAGAATAAAAAAAGTATTTTGTATTATCTGTTACCTGCATTTTTTGCAATAATTGGAGGTGTTGTAGCATTATTAATTTTGAGAAATTCTGATCCTAAAAAAGGGAGAAACTGTATTATTCTTGGAGTCCTTGGTTCTGCAATTGCAATTGGATATGATTATGTTGCTGAAACTTTTGACATTACATTTGGAAATAATATTGAAACATATGGTATTTCGGACTATATGGGAGGTGCAAGTATCTACATTTTACCTCCAATAGTAATTGTTTATTACATTTTACAAAAAATAAAAAATTAATTCTAAGTGATTTTGAAGAACATTTCTTTAAAATATTTTAAATTGAATTATAATTCATGTAGATTTATTTTGATTGTAGTTAATGATGATTTGATTTCATCAGGAATTATAATTAACAACCCTGAATCTTTATTTACATCAGAACATACCCCACTGAATTTTTTGTGATTTTGAACTGAACATCCTTCTTGGGTGTAAAATTTAAAAGAATTTGCATCTAGATAATTTGTTAATTCATTTTTTGATGGAACAAAATACACATCAAATCCTACATCTTTATCATTTGATGAAATAGAATATTCATAAGTTGTATTTTCTTGAGTTGTACAAATTGGAATAAACTGTACATACCCTGATTTAACTAATTTATTTTGGTGAGATAAACCATAATTTTCATTTTCTAAATTAGGTAGAGTCTGAACATATGGGTCAACACTTTGCGTTGTTCCTTGGATAAATTCAATATAATTTCGAAGATAATCTACTGCATATACATATGATATTGGCTTCCAATTTGCAGTACAACCACTAAAATCATGTTTTAGTTCGACAAATGACTTTTGATGTTGCGTTTGAAGTTGATTTGAATTATAGTCATTAGTTGGTGAAATATCTAGGGATTTCATTGAAAAGTTTTGAATATTTGTAGAATCTTTTGAATTTGACCATACATTTGTTATTTCAAATAAAATATTTCCAGGATAACTTTTCCAATCTGGGTAAAAATGAACATAGATAGCATATTTTGTAATATCTTGTTCATACGCTGCATCAAAAATCATGTATCCAAAAAGTGCATTTATCATAACAAACAACATCCCAATTGCGGGAATAATCAGATAGAATTGTTTTCTCACATGATTTATGGACGGTTATAGTATACATACCATATTCTATTACTCACATTTGAATTTGATAAAATATTGAATATTTTTATAATAGTTTTTCAGGTTTGAATCCATGCAATCTCAACAGATCATAATTATTGGAGTCGCAGTAATTGTATCTGTAATTGCAGGAATTTTAATTGGTAGTTCAATGAATTTCACTCAAGACATTCAACCTTTAGAAAATCAATATGCTTTGGATGCAAATACTGTTTATGAAAAATTACAAAACAATGAAATTTTTATTATAGATATTAGAGATGAATCAAAATATTCTGCAGGACACATTCCTGGCTCGTCAGTTGATTATTTGTATGGGGATACACTTGATAAAAGAATCAGCACCATACAGAAAAAATTACCTGACTTTACATCTGACAAAAAACTTGTTCTAGTGGACAGTGATGGAGTACATGCAAAATACATTGCAAAAAAAATGTCAAATGAAGGAATCGAGACATACTTTTTGGAAAGCGGTTTAGATAACTGGGATAAAGAATTGACAACTACAACTAGTGCAAAAACTATCAATTCTGAAGAATTATCATCGAAAATATCTACAAATGAAGACCTATACTTACTTGATGTTAGAGAACCTGAAGAACTTGAAGTAACTAAAATTGAATCCAGTGTAAACATACCATTATCTGAAATTTTTGAAATTAACGGAATGGATGACATTCCAACTGATAAACCCGTAATCGTAATTTGTGGTTCAGGTAATAGAGCAACGATTGCAACTTATGCACTTGCTCAAAATGATATTGATTTTCAGGTTCTTGAAGGTGGAATCAAGGCATGGGATGTTTATGAAGATACATCAGAATTAGATAAAATGTTTGAAAAGATGGATGAAATTCATATGAATCATCAATCCCAAATGTCCCAAATCTGGCAATCTATGGATGATACACAACAAAAAGAATTCCTAGAAAAAATGTCTATGATGATAACAAAGATGGAAAAAATGGACATGTCTGAGCATATGTCTGGAATGAATCATGGTGAGATGAAACATGAAGGAATGAATCATGATAAAATGAAACATGGTGATATGGATTGTGAAGGAATGGATCATGAAGGAATGGATCATGAAGGAATGGAACATGATGAGATGAAACATAACAATGAATCCTGTGAAGGAATGAATCATGATGAGATGGATCATGATAAAATGAAACATGGTGATATGGATTGTGAAGATGATTGTCATGATGATATGGATGATAATTAATCCAAATTATTCTACAATAATTTACAACTTTAATTTTTAGAAATATTATTTTATAATTAATTTTTAAACAGGTGATTTTTGGAATAATTCCTTTAATCCCAACATTGTTAATTGTGCAGATAATGGCTGTCCAAACTTTTCAGTCTCTAGCCAAGAATTTTTTAAATCCGTTAATTTTTCCTTGAAAGTGGCTTTTTGTTCTTTTGATAAATTAGGTTCTTTGTTTACCTGGAGGATTAATTCATCAATTTTTGTTTCAAAATTTTTGATGTTTATTTGCCCAATCTTGATTTGACTAAATGACTCTATGTTTACTGGGGATTGTTTGAAATTATCTTTGATGTATTCTTCACCTGATGACGTAATTGCGAACATATTATTTGATGATTTTTCAACTAGTGGAATTTGTTGTTTTTCTAATGATTCAATAAGATTTGAAATTATTTCAGATTTTTTATTTGTCAATCTACTTAGATCACTCAAATCATAATTCCCGATGTATAGAAAACTTAGAATCTGTTTTTTTACATTAGCATTCCAAAACAAATCATTTCCTGCTTTTTTTAGAATATGCCCAGAACCAAATACTGCTGGCACTGCCTCAATGTATCTTCCCTCTTCTAAATAACGAAGTTTTGCTTCTAATTCTTCACTTTCAGTCAGTTTAGGATTGTTCTTTCGAATATCTAATTCCTTTAGATAATGAGTTTCAGTTTGTTTTAAAGTCCATAAAATCTCAACATCTACGCCATCCATGAATAGGCACAAATTATTCCACCATATTTGATTTTCGTAAAATTTCAAAAATTATACAAACAATCTATCAAAATCAATCAGAAAAGAGAGTCTTCTTGTTACTCAATTCCCAGATTCATCTGTAACTAGAAAAGACAATCCCGAAAGGTCTTCCCAAGTTAATACTCTTTCAGTATTTTTCATAATTATCGTTGTGTAATTTTACATAAAAAGACCATGAATGATTTGTCTATTTTTTGTTTCAAACTATTTTGAATATTTGCAAGAGTTTTTGTTTGATTTTCTTAAGTAAAATTAATTCTCATGTCAACTGAAATTGGTAAAATAACTATATGGAATAAATTCTGAATTTATGATATCTTGAAAGCATCTGATTTGTTTGTAAGATGCCTTGAATCAGAAGGTGTGGATTACATCTTTGGTATTCCTGGCGAGGAAAATGCAGACATGATGATGTCTTTACTAACCTCTAAGATACAATTTATTCTAACTAGACACGAACAATCTGCAGCATTTATGGCTGATGTGTATGGGAGATTAACCAAAAAGGTGGGGGTATGTCTTGCAACTTTGGGACCTGGGGCTACAAATCTGACAACTGGAATTGCAAATGCAAACATGGATAGATCCAAAGTACTGGCAATAACTGGTCAAACTAGTGTAAATTCACTACACAAAGAATCGCACCAAAACATGGATGTAATCACCATGTTCAAACCAATAACAAAATGGAATTGGTCTATCCGAAGTACAGATAGTATTCCAGAAGTTATTAGACGTTCATTTAAAATCTCACTTGAAGAAAAAGTAGGTGCAACTCACATTGAATTACCTCAAGATATTGCAAAAATGAATTCTGATATTTTACCCATCACTCCAACTGAAACATTACGTTCACCTGCTAACATGTTTTTGATAAAAAAAGCAGTACAACTTATTTTGAATTCAAAAAAACCACTGATCCTTGTAGGTAATGGTTGTATTCGAGAAAATGCAACGTTTTATGTACGAAAATTAGTTGAACTAACTGGAATTTGTTCAATGAATACATTCATGGCAAAAGGTGTAATTTCTGATAAATCTCCACGTCATTTACAAACAATCGGGATTAAAGAAGCAGACCATGCATTATTGGCAATGAAAGAAGCTGATTTAGTTATTGCAATAGGATATGATTTGGTAGAATACAGTCCAAAGTTTTGGAATCATTCTTTGGATAAAAAAATACTCCACATTGATTTTACACCAGCTGAAACTGATACGTACTATCCTCCTACTGTAGAAATTGCAGCAGACATTGAATTGAGTATTGATTTGATTTTATCTGAATTGGAAAAAGAAAAACAAAGAGATCCTGGTATTACTTGTTTTCCGTTCCGTGATATACCTGAATTGTTCAAAAAAATAAAAACAGAAGTATCGCATAAAATATCTGAATATAAAGAGGATACCTCATATCCAATAAAACCTGAAAAATTAGTTACAACAGTAAGAAAAATTTTGGGTTATAGAGATATTGTTCTTTCTGATGTTGGTGTCCATAAATTATGGATTTCAAAAATTTACAACACATATTTTCCAAATACTTGCATAATTCCTAACGGATTTTGCTCGATGGGTTTTTCATTACCTGGTGCAATTGCTGCACAAATTGTACATCCTGAAAAAAATATCGTTTCTATGTGTGGTGATGGTGCATTTTTAATGAATGTACAAGAATTAGAGACTGCTGTACGTTTGAAATTGCCTATAATTATCGTGGTTTGGGTTGATGAAGAATATGGATTAATTGCATTAAAGCAAAAAATGGAGTTTGGTAAAACTGGATTTACAAAATTCAGTAATCCTGATTTTGTAAAATTAGCTGAAAGTTTTGGTGCAACTGGATTTAAAGTGAATTCAACTAAAGAATTCGAGCATATTTTTGAGAAAGCAACGCATGCTACTGGTGGTCCTATAGTAATTGCAGTCAATGTGGATTATTCAAGAAATGCTATTTTACTTAATGATGAATACTGTGATTTACCTGGCAAGTAGTAATTTGTTTTACAGAAGAATACCTCTTGAAAATTTTTGTTGCACTTGTTTTAAAAATATAATTTTTCAATGTTCAATAATTGAATATTTACCAAATTCTTATATTTAGAATTTATGAAATTTCATTATGGCAAAAATTTACAAAATTTTGGTTCCTGTAGATGGTTCTAATAATTCTCTAAGGGGAATTGCTCGAGCTATAGATATTGCAAAACCTTCAGGTGCTGAAATTACAGCACTATATGTATTTCATCTACCAGTAGCTGCTGGAATAAAATATACACAAAAAATGAAAGATGAAGCACAAAAAAAAGCAATCAAATCTGTTGGTCCTGCAATGAAAAAAGTACAACAAGCAGGAGTCTCGTTCAAATACAAAACAAGCGGTGGTAAAATTGGTCAATCAATTGTAAGTGAAATTGATAAAGGTAAATTTGATATCGTAGTAATTGGTGCTAGAGGAATGAGTTCTTCAAAAGAAATGTTTTTGGGAAGTACATCACACTATGTAATTCACAAAGCAAAAGTACCTGTTTTGATTGTAAAATAATCTAATTTTTTATTTTATTTTTTCAATTTTCTAATGATCTTTTTGACCTGCCTGTACCCTAATACAGGTAAAATACATGAAGGGCATCCAATTTGAGAAATAGAGCAACAACACAAACAAGTACATTTTCCTTTTTCATGATTACAATCTAAACACTTCATGAATTACTTACTATGAAAATCTATTTAACATAATTCCCAAATTGATTCTAAAATTAAAATTTGAATATATTTATGAAAACACCAAAATAATTAACAGTTATTTTCAAATTATACCATGTCTAAAAATACCTCATTTGTATATCTATTGATATTTACGATTTTCACATTTATCATAATTGCTCCATCTGCTAATGCTGATGTATGGGATAAACCAAAAGATGTGTCTGAACCTGTGGATGTTTTTATTCCATCTCATGAGTATGTGGGGTTTTTTGATTCAACTGGAATTTTTACAGTAGTGGGTAATGTAAAAAATAATTTAGATTATTCAATAATTCCTACAGTATCAATTCCTATAACTAATGATTCACAAAAAATTACTAGAACTATTCAACTCCCTCCATTAGTTTCTGGAAATGAAATTCCATTCAAAATTAAATTTCCCGAAATTTCAGATACTTCACCAATACTTGAACCTGCTAAAATTTCATTTCAAAAAACTATCACAAATGATATTCTCATAGATGTAATTTACGATAAAACCTTAATCGTGCATGATGACGGACACCTTACTGGACGTATAATTAATTCAGGAACTGAGACCATATCTAATGTAGATATTCTTGCAATAATTCATGGATATGATGATGAAACATTGGATATGGGAAAAAGTACTCTATCAATTATTAATTTCAAACCTGGTGAAATTAGAGAGTTCTCGATGTATCCTGATACTTCTGTTGCAGATAAGGTATGGTATTACAGTTGTTTTGCAATAGGAACTGATACTGTAATTGTACTGAATACTCAAAGAAATGGTGAAACTTTTGATATTAGATATGATTCTGGAGTTTTGATTTCATATCCTGAATTTGATACATCAGGAAAAGAATTATCTTTTTGGTTAAATCAAGGTTGGCCATTACCTGAATATTTCATAAATTTTGAGTTTCCACGTTATTCTGATGATGAAAAATTCCAGGTATTTTTAGAAAAAAAACCCATCAAATCAATTCAGAGTATGGATGAGTGGGGAAATTGGCATGTTTCCTTTTATCTTCATGAACAAGCAGATGGTAATCTAGTTGTAAAAGGATTTGATCCAAATGTTACATCTCCATCTGAACAATTCATTCCTGATTGGATTAAACATGATGCTAGTTTATGGTCACAAGGATTGCTCTCTGATGAGGAATTTCTTATGGGAATTATATCTATGATAAATTATAGAGTTATTGAAATTTCAATTAATATCGATTTAGAAAATTCTAATGATTCCATACCTTCATGGATTCAAAATCATACTAGTTGGTGGTCACAAGGATTAATCACTAATGAAGAATTTGTAACTGCAATGGAATTTTTGGTGAATGCAGGAGTTATCCCAATTATCTAATTTGAAAAATAAGAAAAATCAATATGATGAAGGACTTGCTTTACCTGTGATATACTTTACATCTTTGTCTTTTGCAAATTCTTCAATTATTCCCATATTGATTCGTCCTACTGCAGTTAACCCATGTTTTGTTGGTTGAATTGGAAAGCCATATCGAAACCTAACAATTTCTCGTTTTCTTTCCAAATCAACACCATCATTGTAATCTATATCCAACTCCACTCTTGGAGACGCATCAGGGAGTTTTCTTTCTAGATACATGATTTTTACTGCCAAATATGGATCAACGTTTGCAATAGATTGATTCATTGTTGAGATGAATTGATCATACTGTGCCTCTATTGACATATGTGAAATTTTTTTTCTAATGCATTTATCTAGTTTGTATGCATTGCACTAGATTTTATTTTTGCAAAACGTGTATAGTTTTAATTATTTTTTTAACATAATTGTTTTGCGGGTATGTTGGTATTTTGGAAATCTGTGCCATTGCCAATGTTCTCGTTCCAAAGATATAGTTAATTAAAAATTAAATTCACTTGAAAATTTCCTTTTTCATAACTAACATTGACCCCATTAATTTTACTTTGATAATAAAATGATTTTTTACCTTCGTTTGTTATTTTCACCGTTGTTTTCAATAAATTATATTTTTCAAATTTATGTAATCTACGATAAATCATACTTTGTAATACTCCAATTTCCTTACTGATCTGAATTACTGATTTTGGATTTTCCTGAATGGATTCCATTATTTTCCTTGACTGTGGTTCTGTGATTAATTTAAGAACATGTGCTTCATCTGTTTCTGTGTTTTTATGTACCAATTCTTAAATAAAATCTATTTATTTTTCATTAAAACAACATGTCTACACTGCAATTATTTTTTGCATTATGATCTTTTCTTTGATTAACATCGATGTATATCATTGAATTTTACCAATTTTATTTATTTTTTCTTGTTGTTTTTTGTATTAATTTTTAATAATTTTTGAAAATTTTATATCTTTATTTGATTATTTTGAAAATTATGTTCATTTGCATTTATCGAAAACGTGCCGGAGTTTAAACCTGTAATTCAATAATAAGATTCATGGCACAAATGCCCGCATTAATCCCAAAAGAAGTTGAGATTCAGAGACTAAAGAAAATCTGGCTCATCATCATTGCTATGGGATCTACTGCAGCCTCAGTCGAAGTA
>Ga0233427_10000882_pt1 | contig 35333 bp, 32 predicted proteins | sample SI_118_April2016_5_FD_179885 | JGI IMG/M metagenome (GOLD analysis project Ga0233427, IMG submission 179885) | Seawater microbial communities from Saanich Inlet, British Columbia, Canada - SI_118_April2016_100_MG | ecosystem: Environmental > Aquatic > Marine > Inlet | place: Canada: British...
AACAGAACGCCCCTACTTCAATCCAGATTCATAACTCCTGCAACACCTTTAGAAAGAAATATTAAAGTTGGCGTCACAGTGGCATCGTGGAAATAAAATATTTTCTAATATACCCCATTGTCGAAGTAGTTGTAGTGTCGTTCCGACAACTACGACAGAGGTTTTGTTATGTAAAAGGGTTTAGTAAGTCTGAGGCGTGGCTATTGATACCTAAAAGTTTTTCAATTTTACTTGTAAAAATTTTCATTATCTTTTGGGAAAACCTTCTACTGTATAAAAATTTCTTATTTTTTTTAATGAAACATAATAAGCACTCTCTCTAAACGATCTCTTTATATGTTTTTTAGCATTATAAATTTCAATAAATGCATTTCTCATAGAATCTTCAAGACCTGAAAAAGCTAAATCTTCTTCATCAGCACCATGAATAATTTTTTTAATTGCATCAAAGTCAGTTTTAGTATTAGTTTTTTTATCTATTAGTTCAATAATGTCTAATATTTTTTGTTCTTGAAATCTTTTTTCAACTCTACCAAAACGTATATGAGAAATATCTTTTACCCACTCAAAATAAGAAACCACTACCCCACCAGCATTGACATAGATATCGGGTATAATCATAACACCTTTTTCAAATAATTTTTTATCTGCTTCAAATGAAATGGGTCCATTAGCAGCTTCAATTATTAATTTTGTTTTAATCTTATCTACATTATCAGCAGTGATTGCATTTTCTAATGCAGCTGGAATTAAAATATCACAATCTAATTCTAAAAGTTTGCTTGGGTTATTTTTAAATTCTCCAAGTTTAGGGTCATTAATACTTTTTTTTTTTTGATAAAATTCAATTAAGGCATTTATATCAATGCCTTTTTTATTATATAAATAACCATCTATCTCTCCTATGGCTATAATCTTTGCATTATCTCTATTGTATAAATGTTTGGCTAAATTACTTCCTACATTACCAAAGCCTTGAATTATAATTTCATTATCCTTTAATTCATTTTTTAAACCAGCTTCTTTAATAACATCTTCATGTCTAAATATTTCCCTTATAACTTCTTCAATACCTCTACCAGTTGCTTCTGTTCTTCCAGCAATACCACCACGGTGTAATGGTTTGCCCGTTACGCAACCTCTATAATTTATATCATCAGGTTTAAGTGTTTTATAAGTCTCTAAAATCCATTCCATTTCTCTTTCAGACGTTCCAACATCTGGAGCTGGAACATTTAATGCTGGAGAAATAAAGCCCTTATTAATTAATTTACTGGCAAATGCTTTTGTAATTTTTCTGAGTTGAGGCATGGTGTAATTCTTAGGATTAATTTTCAAACCTCCTTTTGCACCTCCAAAAGGAATGTTAACTATTGCACATTTGTAAGTCATCAAAGATGCTAGAGCTTCTGTATTATCTTGATCAACGGTTTCCGAATATCTTAGCCCACCTTTAGTTGGAAGAATGTGTTCTGAATGAACAGCTTTCCATCCAGTAAAATTATTTATTTTTCCATCTAAGACAACGCCCACATTCACTTTAATTAATGAATGAATAGATTTTAAATGTTCAAGTAAATCATCACTAAAATTTAATAGTTTTGCTGATTTATTTACATGTAAGTTGACGTTATCTTTAAAACTCATTTTTAATTAATACCACAAAGTTAGAATAAAAAATACAATATAGAAAACTTTAAAAAATTATTTCATTATATCACACCAAACCCAGAACCACGATCCCTAAAAAATTTTTTATTTTTTAAGTTCTGCCTGAGCAGCAGCTAATCTTGCGACTGGAACTCTGTAAGGCGAACAAGAAACATAATCCAATCCAACCTTAGAACAAAATTCAATACTCTTAGGATCTCCCCCGTGCTCACCACAAATTCCAAGTTTTAATTTTTTATTTTGATTTTTTCCTTTTGCAACAGCAATTTCCACTAAATCTGCAACACCATCATCTATTGAAACAAATGGATCAATTGTAAAAATTTTATTATCTAAATAATCATTTAAAAATTTTCCACTATCATCTCTGCTGATACCAAAAGTTGTTTGTGTTAAATCGTTAGTTCCAAAACTAAAAAATTCAGCGTGTTTTGCTATTTCTTTTGCTTTAATTGCTGCTCTTGGAAGCTCAATCATAGTTCCAACCATAAATTCAATCTTTAATTTATATTGTTTTTGAACTTCACTTGCTATTCTAATTACTAACTCTTTCATTATTTTTATTTCTGCTTCAGTAGAAACTAGTGGGATCATAATTTCTGGAAATGCTGATTTTATTTTTTTCTTTTTAAGCTCAACTAATGCTTCAAATATAGCTCTACACTGCATTTCATAAATTTCAGGAAAAGATATTCCAAGTCTGCAACCTCTATGACCTAGCATTGGGTTTTGTTCGTGTAGTTCTTCTATTCTTGATTCTACTTCTTTAACTGTAAGGCTTACTACATTTGCAACTTCATTAATTTCTTTATCTGTACGTGGTAAAAATTCATGTAATGGAGGATCTAACAATCTAACCGTAACTGGCAAGCCACTCATTATCTTAAAAATTTCTACAAAGTCTTTTTTTTGATGAGGTAAAAGTTTTTCAAGAGCTGTGGCTCTATCTTCTTTAGTTTTAGATAAGATCATTTCTCTTACTGATAAAATTCTTTCTTCATCAAAAAACATATGCTCTGTTCGGCAAAGACCAATACCTTCCGCACCAAAATCTTTAGCTGTCTTTGTGTCTTTTGGTGTTTCTGCATTAGTTCTTATATTTAATTTTCTAAAACTATCAGCCCAAGACATTAACTTTGAAAAATCACCAGAAATTTCAGGTTTAACAGTTGCTACACTTCCAGAAATTACTCTGCCAGTAGATCCATCAATAGTTATAATTTCTCCTTCTTTAATTTCCATTGATGAAGTTTTAAATGATTTATTCTCATAATTTATGTCAATTTCACTTGAGCCAGAAACACATGGTCTGCCCATTCCTCTTGCAACTACTGCTGCATGACTTGTCATACCACCTCTTGCAGTTAAAATTCCTTTAGCAGCATGCATTCCTTGAATATCTTCTGGTGACGTCTCCACTCTAACTAAAATTGTATCTTGCATCATTCCAGTCAGTCTTTCTGCTTCTTCCGATGTAAATACCACCTTTCCACTTGCTGCACCTGGAGATGCAGGAAGTCCATTTGCTATAACATTTATTGAACTTTTTTCATCTAAAGTAGGATGAAGCAAAGTATCTAAAGAATTAGGATCAATTCTTAAAACTGCTTCTTTTTTTGAAATCAATTTTTCTTTTACCATATCGACAGCAATTTTTACTGCTGATTTAGCTGTTCTTTTTCCCGATCTTGTTTGAAGCATCCATAGTTTTTTATTTTCAACAGTAAATTCAACATCTTGCATATCCTTATAATGCTTTTCCAATTTTTTTAATATTTTATGAAGTTGCCTATAAACATTGGGCATAACTTCTTCCATTGAAGCAGCTTTTACTTTTGCTTGTTGTCTTGCTTTTTTAGTAATGTATTGAGGAGTTCTTGTTCCAGCCACAACATCTTCTCCCTGTGCATTAATTAAATATTCTCCATATATGTCGTTTGAGCCATCTGAAGGATTTCTAGTAAATACTACACCAGTTGCACAGTCTTCACCCATGTTGCCAAATACCATTGACTGAACATTAACTGCTGTTCCCCATTCTGCTGGAATTTGGTTCAATTTTCTATAAATTTTTGCTCTATTACTCTCCCACGATAAAAATACTGCACTAATTGCTCCTAACAATTGATCAAAAACATTTTGAGGAAAACTTTTTTTAGTTTTTTCTTTAACAGTTCTTTTGAAATCTACTATTAATCCATCCCAATCACTTTCATCTAGATCAGTATCTAAAAGAACTCCTTTAGTAAGTTTGTAATTTTCAATTAATTCTTCAAAATGATAACTCTCAACTCCCATTACCACATTGCCATACATTTGAATAAATCTTCTATAGCTATCTTTAGCAAATCTTCCATTAGAAGTTTTTAAAGCCAGTGCTTTTACAGTTTTGTCATTTAAACCAAGGTTTAAAATTGTATCCATCATTCCGGGCATTGATACTCTGGCTCCCGATCTAACAGAAAGCAGTAATGGATTTTTTAAATCTCCAAATTTTTTTTTTACATCTTTTTCAATAATTTTTAATTCTGTTTTTATTTGATTGACTAAATTTTTATTTAATTTTTTTTTATCTTTGTAAAAAAGTTCACATACTTTAGTTGAAATTGTAAACCCTGGTGGAACTGGAAGACCCATTCTTCCCATTTCAGAAAGATTAGCACCCTTTCCTCCTAGAAAATTTTTAGAGTTTTTAATCTTTTTACTGTCTTTAGATTTAAAATTTAAAATAAGTTTTTTCATTAATGGGAGTCAATTAGAGAAAAATTAACATAATTATCAAACGTTTTACACAACATTTGAATTAGTTCCAGTCTGTTTTTTTTTATTGTTTGATCGTCTTCATTTACAATTACATTATCAAAAAAATCAAAAACTACTTTTTTAGCCTCAGCTAGATTAGCCAGTGATTGTTCAAAATTTTCGTCTTTATTTATACTTAAAAAATACTTTCTTAACTCATTAATCTTTTTAAATAAATTTTTTTCAAGCTCAGATTTAAAAATACCAGGATCGGTTGTATTTGACAGTTCCACACTAAAATTGTCTAGCTCACTATCCAATATATTTGAAGCTCTTTTGTAACTAGATATAAGGTCAATTCCGTTTTGCTTATTAATTATCTTATTTAAACTTTTTGCTTTACCAAAAATAATCACCAATTTATCTAGACTATTATAATTTGTTGAAGCCTGAATAATATCGTGTCGAATTTTCTCTTCTTTCATGTAAAATTTTAATCTATCCATCAAAAAATCAGGTAATTCTTTTTGTAGAAATTCATTGCCAAATTTAAATCCTTGATCCATATATAAACTTGACGAATAACTGATTAAGTCCCTTATTTTAAAATCTTTTTTGTTTTCAATTATTATTTTTATTATTCCTAAAGCCAGTCTTCTTAGGGCAAATGGATCTTTTGAGCTGGTTGGTTTCTGATTGATCCCAAAAAATCCTACCAGTGTGTCTATTTTATCAGCTAAGGATAGTGCAATGCTATAAGGTTTTTTTGGTACTTTGGAGTTTAAACCAATTGGTAAATATTGCTCGCTTATAGCAAGAGATATCTCTTTTTCGAAGCCTTGTTCATCTGCAAAATAACCACCCATAATTCCTTGCAGTTCTGGGAATTCTCCCACAAGTTCAGACACTAAATCTACTTTACAAATTGATGCAGATAATTCGACTTTTTCTTTGCTAATTAACAACTCATCTGAAAGCATTCCTCCAAGCTTTCGCATTCTTTGAACTTTATCAAAATATGTTCCTAATCCTTTAAAATAATTCATTGATTTTAATTTTGAGACTCTTTTTACTAAATTTTGAGATTTATCTTTTTCCCAGAAAAATTCAGCATCACTTAATCTTGCCTCTACAACTCTTTCATTTCCTAATTTTATAAAACCTTTTTTGTCTTGTTTATTTGTAATAACTAAAAACTCATTAGTAATATTTCCTTTTTGATCAAAAGTTGGAAAATATTTTTGATGATGTTGCATCGTAATAATTAAAATTTCTTTTGGGATATTAAGAAATTTTCTATCGAATTCACAAATTATTACATTTGGTTGATCTGTTAAATCAACAACTTCATCAAGCAGCTTGGAGTTATTTTCAATTTTTATATTTTTTTTATTTGAAATTTCGTTGAACTTTTTTTCAATTAAATTTTTTCGTTGATTTTGATCTATAATAATATTTATTTTTTTAAAAAAATTAATATAATTTTTAAAGTCTATAAATATTTTTTTATTATCTTCAAATTCTTTATCTACAAAAGTTGTGTCTGAAGATACCAGGTGATGAAAGCTAAAAGTTAATTTTTTTTTATCAAATATAGCTAATATTGATTTTAATGGTCTGCCCCAATTTAAATCAAATTCACCCCATTTCATTGATTTTTTCCATTGAATTTTTTGTAATTTTAAAGGTATAGATTCTTCCAATAATTCGTGTGTATTAAGTTTTGTTGGTTTTGTTTTAAAAAAATAAAACTCTCCTTTATCTATTTTCTTTTTAAACAGATCTTTTTTAGAGATGTTATTTGATCTCATAAAACCTTCTAGTGCAATTTTGGGTGCATTTATGTTGGGTCCTTTAATTTCTTCAGATTTCAAAACTACTTGTTTTTGAAGACCTTCAAAAACAATTATCAGCCTATTTGGTGTTGAATATGATGAGCTTTTTTTGAAAGAAATAAATTTTTCATTAAACAATTTATTGAAACTATCTAACAAATCTTCACGTAAATTTTTTTGAAGAGACGAAGGTATTTCCTCGCTAAATAATTCTAGAAAAAATTCAGACATTTAATTTTGACTATTTAACCAAATTCCTGCAGCAGCTTTTGTAATATCTCGAATTCTACCTATATATCCAGCTCTTTGAGCTACACTTATTGCCCCACGAGCATCTAAAATATTAAATACATGGCTTGCCTTTAAGCATTGATCGTAAGCAGGTAATGAAAGTTTTTTTTCTGTTAGAGATTTTGCTTCCATTTCATGCATATCGAACATTTTTAATAAATTATCTACATTTGCATGTTCAAAATTGTATGCTGAGAATTCTTTTTCTGCTTGATGAAAAACATCTTGATATTTTACCTCTTCATCATTCCATAATAAATCATACACATTTTTTTGCTGTTGTGTAAACATGCATATTCTTTCTAATCCATATGTAATTTCTACCGAAACAGGTTTGCATTCATATCCTGCCATTTGCTGAAAATATGTAAATTGTGTTATTTCCATACCATCACACCACACTTCCCAACCTAAACCAGCTGCTCCTAATGTTGGACTTTCCCAGTCATCTTCTACAAATCTGATATCGTGTTCATTATGATCAATGCCAATTACTGACAAACTATTAAGATATAATTTTTTTATATTATCTGGTGAAGGTTTTATCAAAACTTGAAACTGATAATAATGCTGAAGTCTATTTGGATTGTCACCATATCTTCCATCTGTTGGTCTTCTTGATGGCTGTACATAAGCAGCTTTCCACGGCTTTAGACCGAGTGATCGAAGTGTTGTAGCTGGATGAAATGTACCGGCACCTACCTCCATGTCATATGGTTGTAAAATAACACATCCCTTTTTACTCCAGAACTTTTGAAGATTTAAAATTGTTTCTTGAAATGATTGGATTTTTTTTATTGGTTTTTTTATTTTAGAAACCATATCTTTGCCAGATTGACCTTTCATCTAAGATGTTAGCTAATTGATCCACTTGATTGCTCGAAGATGAAATTTTTTGACTTAACCAACCCTTAGATTTTTCAAATTTTTTAATTACTACATCATCACCGAATTTTTCTTTTAAAATTTCATGTGCATTTCCAATTCCATCTATTAATCCTAAATCTTTTGCTTTACTGCCTGACCAAAATTCTCCTGAGAACAATTCTATTTCAGATTTGTTTAGCTTGGATCCTCTACTTTCTTCAACTACATCTATAAAATCTTTATGTAAATCTAATTGTATTTTTTTTAATCTTTCAATATCTTCGTTCTTTTCATCAAGAAAAGGGTCTAATGTACTTTTATTTTTTCCAGCAGTATGCACTCTTCTTTCAACACCAATCTTTTTAATTAATTCTGTAAAACCAAATGAGGAATAAATTACACCAATAGATCCTATTATTGAACTTGAGTTGGCATAGATTTCATCACCAGCACAAGAAATAAGATACCCTCCGGATGCTGCTACATCTTCAGCAAATACAATTACTTTTTTTTTATTCTTTTTTGCTTCCTGTCTAATAAAACTATAAATTAAATGAGACTGCACGGGTGATCCACCAGGAGAATTTATTGTAATAGCAACACAAGAAGCTTTTTTAAGAGAAAAAGCCTTTTTTATAAGTTCTTCCTGTCCTACAAAATCAATACCTTGTTTGAATTTTCCAGCATTTCCTATAACTCCACTTAATTTTAAATGGGCTACAATCTTTTTCTTTTTAAAAAAAGAGAACATTATTATTCCTTATAGAATTATTAATTGAATATATAGAGTACTTATAATTGAAGAATTAGGTGCGTCAATTGATAAGTAATATATAAAACTTAATTATACTAATTTAATTAAATAATGGGAACTGTAGTACAGCTTAAAAATCAGATAAATGACTCTTATTTTCAACTTAAAGATTCTGTTGAAGATAAACTTGTCTTAACTGAAGAAAAAATTAAATCAAAATTAGCTAGTGAAGTTGAGTTGGTTCAAAAAATGACCAATTATCATATTGAAACTGGAGGAAAAAGACTGCGAGCTTTACTAACCTTGGGATCAGCAAAATTATGTGGATACTCTAAAGGTTCTAGAGATGTGAATTTGGCGGCTTGTGTGGAATTAATTCATGGCGCAACTTTAATGCATGACGATGTAATTGATGAAGGTGTCATAAGAAGAGGAAAAGAAACTTTAAATAAAGTATGGAATAACCATTCATCTGTTTTAATTGGTGATTACTTGTTAAGCAGATGCTTTGAAATAATGGTGGAAGATGGCAACCTAGAAGTTTTAAAATTATTATCATCAACCTCAGCAAAAATAGCTCAAGGAGAAGTTTTACAACTTCAGCATAAAGGTGAAGTAGATATGCTTGAAGAAACCTATCTTAAAATTATTTCAGCAAAAACTGCTGAACTGTTTGCGGCTGCAACAAAAGTAGGTGCAATTTTGTCAGACTCAGATACCAAAAAAAAAGATGCACTTGAATTTTATGGAAGAAACCTTGGTCTTACTTTTCAAATTGCAGATGATACACTTGATTATAATTCTGATCTAAAATTATTTGGAAAAAAAATAGGTCAAGATTTTTTTGAAGGAAAAATTACCTTACCTATAATTTTACTTTTTCAAAAATTAGTATTAAATGAAAAAAAACTATTAATTGAAATATTTCAAAAAGAATTAAGAGATAAAGATGACTTAAATAAAATAATTTCTTTAATAAAAAAATATAATATTATTAAAGAGTGTTATCAAAAAGCTCAACATTATATAAACCTAGCCTCAAACTCTTTAACTGTATTTAAAGACTCAAAAGAAAAAGAGATTCTTAAAAGTCTGACCTCATTTAGTTTGGCTAGAAATTTTTAAGGACTTAATAAAGATTTTATCCACTGATCACTGCTATCTTTAACATATTTTAATCTTTCGTGTATTCTGCTATCTCCATCTAACCAAAATTCAATACTTTGTGGAGATAAAATCCACCCAGACCAATGACTTGGTCTTGGCATATTATTTTCATCATTATATTTATCTTTATATTCTTTTATGGAATCAATTAGTTGATCCCTACTAGTTAATTTTTTACTTTGTTTAGAAGCCCAAGCTCCAATTCTGCTATCATAACTTCTCGAATTATAATATTTATCAGCAACATCATCTGCTACCTGTGTAACTGCACCATTAATTCTTATTTGTCTTAAAAGGCTTTTCCAATGAAAACACATTGCAGCTTTAGGATTTTCTTTTAATTCATTTCCTTTTTGACTGTTCAAATTTGTGTAAAATACAAATCCATTTTGACTGAAGTCTTTCAACAAAACTATTCTCACTGATGGAAAGTTATTATTAGATGTTGCTAATGATACTGCATTAGGATCGTTAAGTTCTGATTTTTTTGCATCATCCATCCACAGCTTAAATAGCTCTATTGGATCATCTAGATCTAAAAAACAGCTATTAAGGCCAAGTGGGTTTTTTTGATTCATAATTTAAACAAAATAATCTATATAATATAAATAATGTCATTTAATACTTTTGGAAAGCTATTTCGTTTCTCTACTTGGGGTGAGTCTCATGGGCCTGCAATAGGATGTGTGGTTGATGGTTGTCCCCCTAATATAAACCTCAAAGAACAAGATATACAAATTGAATTAGATAAAAGAAAACCAGGACAATCTAAATTTACAACTCAAAGAAAAGAAGACGATAAGGTTCAAATATTATCAGGTGTATTTGAAGGAAAAACTACCGGAACACCTATTTCATTAATTATCTATAATAAAGATATGAGATCAAAAGATTATGGCAATATCAAAGATAAATTTAGACCAGGGCATGCTGATTATACATACTTTAAAAAATATGGCATAAGAGATTATAGAGGTGGCGGAAGATCTTCAGCAAGGGAAACTGCTGCAAGAGTTGCTGCTGGTGCAATAGCTAAATTAGTTTTGCAAAAAAAATTAGGTAAAAAATTTAAAGTTATTGGTGCTGTTACTCAATTAGGAATTTTGGGATGTGATACAAATCAATGGAATGATAATACAATTTCTAGAAATCCATTTTTTTGCCCTGACAAGTCTATGTTAAAACTTTGGGAGAAATATTTATTAGGTGTAAGAAAATCTGGATCTTCATGTGGAGCCATAATTGAAGTAAGAGCTAGAGGAATTCCTGCAGGCCTTGGGGCTCCTATTTATTCAAAATTAGATTCTGATATTGCTTCAGGTCTAATGAGCATAAATGCTGTTAAAGGAGTAAATATTGGAGCTGGAATGAATTCGGCTCAATTAAGTGGTGAACAAAATTCAGATGAAATTTCTCAAAAAGGAAAAAAATTAAATTTTAACTCTAATAATGCTGGTGGAATTTTAGGTGGTATATCTAGTGGTCAAGAAATTATTGCTTCTTTTGCTGTAAAACCTACATCCTCAATTTTAACAACTAGAAAAACAATTAATAAATTTGGAAAAAATACCACCATATCAGTTAAGGGTAGACATGATCCTTGCGTTGGCATTAGAGCAGTTCCTGTTGGTGAAGCTATGATAAATTGTGTTTTATTAGATCATTATCTGATGAATAAAGCTCAATGTAGTTAAATCTTGTATTAATTTTTTACTACTTTTATTGCTTCTTTTGTAAATAAAATATCTAAGATTTTTTTTGAAATTTGAGAAGCATTTAATCCAGCGAGCTCATACATTTTATTTGGACTGTCTTGTTCAATAAAAGTATCAGGCAACATCATTGATCTAAACTTTAGGCCTTTGTCAAATATACCTTTTTCAGCAAGTAAGTTTTTAACATGAGAACCAAAACCACCAATCGATCCTTCTTCTATAGTAATCATTACATCATGCTCTCTAGCACATTTTAATATAAGTTCTTGATCTAAAGGTTTGGCAAATCTTGCATCAACAATTGTAGTTGATACACCTTTATTCTTTAATTCTTCAGCTGCTAATTTGCATTCTTCAAGCCTTGTTCCTAAGCTTAAAATACAAGCTTGTTTTCCTTCTTGAACAATTCTTCCTTTTCCTATTTCAATTTTTTCGTCTATTGAAGGAAGTTCAAGTCCAACTCCTGTACCTCTTGGATATCTAATTGCGCTAGGTCTATCGTTTATATCAACTGAAGTATTTATCATTTTTACTAACTCAGCCTCATCACTTGCAGCCATAACAATAAAGTTAGGTAAAGTTGATAAATAAGTAATGTCAAATGAGCCAGCATGTGTTGATCCGTCTGCTCCAACTAAGCCCGCTCTATCTATTGCGAATCTAACTGGTAAACTTTGAATAGCTACATCATGAACAACCTGGTCATAAGCTCTTTGTAAAAAAGTTGAATAAATTGCTGCATAGGGCTTATATCCCTCTGTAGCCAAACCTGCTGAAAAAGTTACAGCATGCTGTTCGGCTATACCAACATCAAACATTCTTTTAGGAAATTCCTTTCCAAAAATATCCATTCCTGTTCCTCCTGGCATTGCAGCTGTTATTCCAACAATTTTACTATCTTTTTGAGCATGTTTAACCAGTGTGTTAGCAAATACTTTTGTATAAGCTGGAAGATTGTTTCCACTTTTAATCTGTTCACCAGTCTCAACATTAAATTTTGAAACACCATGATAATGGTCTGTAGCTTTTTCTGCGTATGAATATCCTTTTCCTTTTTGTGTTTTAATATGGATCATAATTGGACCTTCATGTTTTGAGTCTCTTGCGTTTCTTAAAATTGGTACGAGACTTGTTAAATCGTGACCATCAATTGGACCCGCATAATAAAAACCTAATGAACTAAATAAAGTACCACCAGTAACCGCAGAACGTAAAAAATCCTCAGCTTTACCTGCTTTGGCACTAAATCTTTTTGAGAATGCTGAAGTAATTAACTTAAGCGTTTCTCTAAGACTAAAATATATTTTTCCAGTAAATAATTTTGCCAAATAAGTTCTCATAGCGCCCACTGGTTTTGCAATAGACATGTCATTATCATTTAAAATAACAATCATTTTAGTTTTAGATGCACCAGCATTATTCATTGCTTCATAAGCCATACCTGCACTTATTGCACCATCACCAATTACAGCTATTACATTAGACGATTTATTAGCTAGCTTATTAGCTTCCGCAATACCAAGTGCTGAAGATATAGATGTTGAGCTATGAGCTGCTCCAAAAGGATCATATTCACTTTCTGATCTTTTTGTAAATCCTGACAATCCATTTCCTTGTCTTAAGGTTCTTATCTTATTTTTTCTTCCTGTTAAAATTTTATGAGGGTAGGATTGGTGACCAACATCCCAAATTAATTTATCATTTGGAGTATCAAAAACATAATGAAGAGCAACAGTCAGCTCAACAACACCTAAGCCTGCTCCCAGATGTCCTCCTGTCTCTGATACTGCACTAATCATTTCTTTTCTAACTTCATTGGAAACTTTTTCTAAATCATTTTCTGAAAGTTTTCTTAAGTCAGATGGAAAATTTATATTATTTAAAAATTTATATTCTTGTGTCATTTGTCTCTATTTAAAATATAATCTAATGTTTCTCTAATATTCTTTGAATTTGATCCATATTTTTTTAAACTTTTATTAATATTAAAGGTAATCTTATCACAATATTTAACTGCATTCTCATACCCAAGTAAACTTATAAGCGTTGCTTTACCTTTTTTTTGATCTTTTCCTGTTTTTTTTCCAACTATTTTGGAATCACCCTTAAAATCAATTAAATCATCAGCTATTTGAAATAATAGACCAATATTAGCACCTATGTTTTCAAAAAACTTCACTTGCTGATGATTTTTTTTTTTTATGATTGCTGGAGCAGCACAACAAAAACTGAACAGTTTACCTGTTTTTTTTATCTCCATTTCAATAATTTTTTTTTTAGATACTTTTTTTTTTTCATAACTAATATCAAGATATTGACCACCAGCAACACCCAAATGACCAGAACACTCCGATAATTTTTTTATTAAATTAACCTTAATTTTTTCACTTATTTTTAAATTAGGGCTTGCTAAAATTTCACAAGCCATTGTTTGTAAAGAATTTCCAGCTAGTATTGCCGTAGACTCCCCAAATTTAATATGTGTAGATGGTTTTCCTCTTCTAATTTTATCGTCATCCATACATGGTAGATCATCATGTATAAGGGTATAAGCATGAATGCATTCTACAGCCGAACCAATAGTAATTAATGTTTTATAATCAATTGATAACAAAGAGCCAATATCAATTAAAATTTTAGATCTAATCTTTTTTCCACCAGGAAACAAACCATACTTTATTGCTGGGATTAATTTTGAGTTATTTTGCTTATTAAGAAAATCTTTTAAAAAAAAATTTGTGTCCTTTGCAATCCTATTAAGTTTGGTCTTCATTTCTTTTTAATAATTTTTTTAACTTTTTTATTGGTCTCTTCACTTATAGATCTAAAATTTTTGCGAAATTTTTTTTCAATAATATTATTTAACTTCAATAATTGCTGGTAACTTTCAACAGAATTATTTAAATCTTTTTCATTTTCTAATGACTCAATGATTTGATTTGCTTGATCTGTTAACTCTTCAAGTGAACTTGTATTATTATCAGGTGGTAAATTTTTATCTTTCATATAATAATAATTACTAATACATGAAATCTATTCAATCAAATATCAAAAAAGCAAAAAAATATTTAGATAAAAATGACTGTATAGCTGTACCTACCGAAACTGTCTACGGGTTAGCAGGAAATGCTTATTCTGATATTGCTGTAAAAAAAATATTTAAGCTAAAAAAAAGACCAGCTAATAACCCATTAATTGTCCATTATTATGATATTAATAAACTCAAACAAGATTGTCATATTAATGATAATTTCATTAAACTTTTTAATAAATTTTCCCCTGGACCTATAACATTTATTCTTAAATTAAAAAAAGATTCTAAAATTTCTAATTTTGTAACTAATAAACAAAAAACTCTTGCTGTTCGATTTCCTAAGCATCTTTTATTTAGAAAATTACTTAAGAATTTAAACTATCCATTAGCAGCACCAAGTGCAAATATATCTACCAAATTAAGTTCTGTTCAAGCGTCAGACGTTATTGAAGAATTTGGATCAAAAATTAAATATATCTTAAATGGTGGTAAGTGCAAAATTGGTGTTGAATCAACAATTATTAATCTAACAGCCAAACCAACAATATTAAGATTTGGAGGACTAGATATTTCAAAAATAGAAAAAATATTAAAAAAAAGAATTGTAATTGACACTAACTCAAAAAAGAAAATTGCACCTGGTCAATTTCCTTTACATTATTCACCGGGTATTCCGTTAAGAACAAATGTTAAAGATCCAAAAAACAATGAAGCTTTTTTGTTAATTAAGAAAAGAAAAATTACATTTAAAAATTATTATTATTTAAGTAAAAAAAATGATCTAAAACAAGCTGCAAAAAATTTATACTCTTTATTAAGAAACATTAAAAGAGATGGGTATAAGATGATTGCAGTAGAAAAAATTCCAAATATTGGAATTGGTAAAACAATAAATGATAGACTAAATAGAGCTTCTAAATATTAAATGCAAAATTCAATTGAAGTAATTAATCTATCTAAATCATACAAATCGAAACAAGCTGTAAACAATATAAATTTTAAGATAAATGAAAATGAGATAGTTGGCTTACTAGGTCCAAATGGTTGTGGGAAAACTACTACAATCGGAATGATTCTTGGCTTACTAAAACCAACTAGTGGGCAAGTCTTAATTAATGGAATTGATATTGAAAAAAAAAAAATTTCTCTTCTTCATAAAATGAATTTTATATCTCCATATATTGAGCTACCAAAAAAACTTACTGTAAAACAAAATTTAACTGTCTATGGAAAATTATATAATATTAATAATTTAAATGAACGAATTGATTACCTATCAAATAAACTAAGATTAAATAATCTTTTAGATAAAATTACAGGAGAACTTTCTTCGGGACAAAAGAATAGAGTTAGCTTGGCTAAAGCATTAATAAATGAGCCTACTGTACTTTTACTTGATGAACCTACGGCATCTTTAGATCCAGAAACTGGTGACTTTGTAAGAACATTTTTAGAAAATTATAAAAAAGAGAAAAAAATATCAGTATTACTGGCTTCACATAATATGGATGAAGTTAAAAGACTATGCAGTTCTGTGCTGATGATGAAGGGTGGTGATATTATCGATAGTGGTACTCCAGATGATTTAATTAAAAAACATGGAAGAAAAAACTTAGAAGAAGTATTTCTAGAACTTGTGAGGACTAAAAATGAGTTTAACTAGAATTTATGGTCTTTTTTTAAGACACTTTTATTTAATAAGTAGATCTTTTCCAAGAATATTAGATTTAATATATTGGCCATCTATCCAAATAACCTTATGGGGTTTTATTTCAAATTTTTTTGCAGCCAATAGTAATTATTATAGTGGTGCTGTTGGAGTAATTCTATCTTGCGCCATTCTTTATGACTTTTTATTTAGAACAAGTATTGGTTTTAATATGTTATTTTTAGAGGAAATATGGAGTAGAAATTTTACCAATCTTTTTATTGCGCCAATGAAGATTAGTGAAATTATTGTGTCACTAGTTTTTACAGCTTTAATTAGAGCCTTGATAGGTCTTGTGCCAGCAATATTGCTAACTTCTCCACTATTTGGAATATCTTTATTAGATTTAGGTTTACCATTAGCATTTCTTTTTTTGAGTTTATATATTTTTGGAATTACACTTGGTATTTTTGTTGCCTCAGGACTATTGAGATTTGGACCATCTTTTGAAAATATTGCTTGGTCTACAATGTTTCTATTGGCACCTTTCGGCTGTATTTATTATCCAGTTGAAATTTTGCCAGAAATTTTTCAATCAATAGCTTATTTGCTTCCATTAGTTTACATTTTTGAAGAAACAAGAAATATACTGGTCAATCAATTAGTAAATTATGAAAATATTATTCAAGCACTTTATCTCAACGCTATATATCTATTTATAGCAATATCTGTATTTTATTATTCTTTTGATAAAGCCAGGGATAAAGGAACTTTAATCAATATTGGTGAATAAATTGGCGCGCCTGCTAGGAGTCGAACCCAGAACCTCCTGATCCGAAGTCAGGCGCTCTATCCAGTTGAGCTACAAGCGCATATAGTATTAATATTACATTTTATGAAAAAAAACATTAATTTTATTGTAGAAGAAAGTGAAAACAATCTGAGAGTTGACGTTTTAATCAACAAACGAGAGGAATTAATTAGCAGAACTAGAATTAAAAACTTAATCCTAAAAGAAAAACTAAAATTAAACGATGAGATTATAAAAAGTCCTTCAAAAAAAGTTTTAACAGGTGATGAGTTAAGTCTTAATATCCCAGAGCCTGAAGAGGCTTCCTTAAAACCTTATAATTTTAAACTAGAAATAATTCATGAAGATGAAGATTTGTTGATAATCAATAAGCCAGCTGGGATAATTATGCATCCTGGTGCTGGAAATTACGATAAAACAATTGTGAATGCACTAATGCATTATGATAAAGATTCACTCTCAACTATTGGCGATGAACTTAGACCGGGCATAGTTCATAGAATAGATAAAAACACATCTGGATTAGTTGTTATTGCAAAAAATAATGAAACTCATGAACACTTGTCAAAACAATTCAGTGATCATACTATTACAAGAGTTTATCAACTTTTAATTTGGGGTAAATTAAGACCTTCTTCTGGAAGAATTGAAACTTATATTACTCGTAGTTCAAAAAATAGACAATTAATGGAAGTTAGCCAATCCAAAGGTAAGCAAGCTATAACAAATTATAAAACTATAGAAACATTCGAAAATGATAAAACACCAACATTAAGTTTAGTAGAATGCAAATTAGAAACTGGTAGAACTCATCAAATACGTGTTCACATGACTCATATGGGAAACAGTATAGTTGGAGATGATAAGTATAAAAAAAAATATAAGAAATTAAAAAATATTGACATGGGATTGGAAAGTTTAATCTCCAAACTAAATAGACAATTTTTGCATGCTAAAACTTTAGGGTTTATTCATCCTAAAACTGATGAAGAAATGGTTTTTTCCTCAATTTTGCCACAAGAATTAAATAATTTATTAAAAACGCTTAGAAATACTAACGAATAAATCATTGAAAATTTAGTATAGTTAATTAAATAAATACAGCCATGAGTAGAACATTTAATAATAACCTGCCAGCTCTTTCTAATGAAGGAGGTCTGTCCGCATATTTAGAGCAGATTAAAAAATTCCCAATGCTTGCAGCTGAAGAAGAATACATGCTGGCTAAAAATTGGAAAACTACAGGAAATGTTAAAGCTGCAGAAAAATTAGTTACAAGCCACTTGAGATTAGTTGCTAAAATTGCAATGGGATATAAAGGATATGGTCTTCCTGTAAATGAAATGATCTCTGAAGGTAATGTGGGTCTTATGCAAGCAGTTAAAAAATTCGAACCAGAAAAAGGTTTTAGACTAGCTACTTACGCTATGTGGTGGATCAAAGCATCCATTCAAGAATATATATTAAGATCATGGAGTTTAGTTAAAATTGGAACAACTACTGCACAAAAAAAATTATTTTTTAATCTAAAAAAAATTAAAAATCAAATTGCCCCTCAAGCAGAAGGTGATTTAAGAGATGAACACGTAAGTGAAATATCTAATAAACTTGATGTGAGTAAAGAAGAAGTAATTTCAATGAATAGAAGGCTTTCTGGTAAAGAATTTTCTTTAAATGCACAAGTTGGTGAAGATGGGGATGAGTGGCAAGATTGGTTAGTTGATAAAGAATTGGATCATGATCTTAAATTTGCACACCAAGAAGAAATGGAACAAAGAAAAGATTTATTAAAAAATTCAATTAAAGTTTTAAATGATAGAGAAAAAGAAATTTTATATTCAAGAAGATTAAATGATGACCCAACAACATTGGAAGATCTGAGTAAAAAATATAAAATTAGCAGAGAAAGAGTTAGACAAATAGAAAATAAAGCATTTGAAAAACTTCAAAAGCATATGCTGCTTTTAGCTAAATCAAAAAACCTATTACCTGTTAATTAAATATCAAAAGGATTTTCTACTAAAATAGTATCTTCTCTTTCTGGACTAGTGGATATACTTGAAACTTTTGCACCTATAAAATCTTCTACTGCATAAATATATTTTTTTGCATTTTCAGGTAAAGCTTCCATATTTTTAATTCCATTAGTAGAAGTTTTCCATCCCGGAAAAGTTTTATATACTGGTTTTATTTTTAACTGATCTTCAACAGCAGCAGGCAAATAATCTACTTTTTTTCCATCCAGTTCATATTCAACACACATTTTAATTTCATCTAGTTCATCAAGAACGTCTAGTTTAGTAAGTGCAATACCATCTATGCCTGAAATTTTTATTGTTTGTCTAACAAGAACTCCGTCGAACCAACCACACCTTCTTTTCCTACTTGTTACTGTTCCAAATTCTTTTCCACGTGTACCTAATAATTCCCCAATATCATCTGTTAATTCAGTTGGGAAAGGACCTTCTCCAACTCTTGTTGTGTAGGCTTTTGTAATACCCAAAACATAATTAATAGAATTTGGGCCACATCCTGAACCAGTTGCGGCACTTGAAGCTACAGTATTAGATGATGTGACATAAGGATATGTACCATGATCTACATCAAGTAAAATTCCCTGTGCACCCTCAAATAAAATTCTCTTCTTTTGTTTTTTAAATTCATCAATTTTGAGCCAGACTGGTTGAGAAAACTGCAATATTTTTGGCGCAATTTTTAACAAATCAGATTTTAACTGCTCTTTTTCAAAGATTTTTTTCCCCAAACCTTTTCTGATTGCATTATGATGAACAAGTACTGCTTCTAATCTTTGATCCAAATTTTTTTCAGATCTTAAATCCATTACTCTTATCGATCTTCTGCCCACTTTATCCTCATATGCTGGGCCAATTCCCCTTCTTGTAGTTCCAATTTTGCTTTTACCAGCTGCGTCTTCTCTTATTTCATCCATTTCTCTATGGAATGGTAAAATTAAATTTGCTGCTTCAGAAATAATAAAATTATTAATATTTACATCAACACCTTTTGATTTTATTTCTTCAATTTCCTCAAGTAAAGCCCAAGGATCAACTACAACACCATTTCCAATAATTGAAACTTTATTTTTTCTAACAATTCCAGATGGTAATAATCTTAATTTATAAGTAACTCCATCAATAACCAAAGTATGGCCAGCATTGTGTCCACCTTGAAATCTAATAACTACATCTGCTTGCTCTGAAAGCCAGTCAACAATTTTTCCTTTTCCTTCATCTCCCCATTGAGATCCAACTACAACTATATTTTTCATTATCTAAATTTTTTATTTATACTCATTGAATTGAGGTGATTAATTGGACCATGACCTTTACCATAGTTTGGATTTGTTGTTATGGCAGAACTTACATACTTAATTCCAAGCTCACAAGATTTCTTTAAAGGTTTTCCACATGACAAAAATGTAGTTATTGCACTAGATAAAGTACATCCAGTTCCATGAGTATTTCTTGTTTTATATCTTTGACTATTAAAGATTTTAATATCAGATTTATTAACAAAAATATCATGGACTAATTTAGATTTTAAGTGACCACCTTTAATAAGAACATTTTTTGACCCATACTCTATTAACTTATTAGCAGCATAAATCATGTCTTCCTTATTTCTTATGATAGTTTTAGTTAAAATTTCTGCTTCAGGAATATTAGGTGTAATCAAAATAACTTTTTTAATCAATTTAGTTTTAAGTAAATTAATTGCTTTATCATCTATCAATTTTGCCCCACCTTTTGCAACCATTACTGGATCTAATACGATCTTTTTAATATTAATAATCTCAAGTGATTTGATAACAGATTCTATAACTTTAGCTGAATGTAACATGCCAATTTTTATACCATCAGGCTTAATATCATTTGAAGTAAATAATATTTGATTTAAAATTTCTTTAGGGTCAAGGGCAACTATTGACTTAACACCAGTTGTATTTTGAGATGTAATTGCTGTTATAGCAGTCATAGCATAAGATCCTAATGCTGTAACAGTTTTAATGTCTGCTTGAATGCCCGCCCCACCAGATGAGTCAGATCCTGCTATAATTAATATTTTTGATTTAGGCTTCAATTTATTTAATTCTTTTTGAAATAATATTTATACAATTATTCAGAAGCTTTTTATTATTACTTTCGGCCATTACTCTAATTTTTGACTCCGTGCCAGATTTTCTTACTAATATCCTGCCCTGTCCTTTGATTAGTTTTTCTGCAATCTTTATATATTTTTTTACTTCAGTGCTCTTTATTATTTCTTTATCTTTTACTTCAATATTTTTTAATATTTGTGGTGTTTTTTGAAATTTATTAAAAAAGTCACTAGCTTTTCTACCTTTTCTAATTGCAAACAATACTTCAAGAGCAACAAGTAAGCCATCTCCAGTTGTTGCAAATTTTCCTAAAATAATATGTCCAGATTGTTCACCACCTAAATTGAAATTATTTTTTTTCATTTTTTCTTTTACGTATCTGTCACCTACATTTGCTCTAATAAATTTAATTTTTTTAGATTTAAAAAAATTTTCTAGACCGTAATTAGACATTAATGTTCCAACTACACCTCCTTTTAACATTTTTTTATGTTTCCATCTTGTTGCTAAGGCTGCAATTATTTGATCACCATCAATTATATTTGCTTTTTCATCACACATAATAATTCTGTCAGCATCACCATCAAGAGATATACCTAGATGTGCATTATTTTTCTTTACAGCAAACTTAATTTTATTTGGATAAGTTGATCCACATTTGTTGTTAATATTAAGACCATTTGGATTTATACCAATTGATATTACTTTTGCTCCTAATGATCTTAGCAACTCTGGTCCAGCTTTGTAACCTGCCCCATTCGCACAATCAATTACAATCCTTAATCCTCTTAGATTAAATTCTTTACTAAAATTTTTTTTCAAAATTTTTAAATAATCTTTTGTACCACTTTCTAATCTCTTTACTCTTCCTAATTTTTTTGGATTTGATAGATTTTTTTTAATATTTTTATCAATTAGATTTTCAATCTTTTTTTCAATTTTGTCTGATAATTTCATGCCATCTGGACCAAATAACTTTAATCCATTATCATGATGAGGATTATGAGAAGCGGTAATCATTATTCCCATATTTGCTTTCATTGATTTTGTAAGCATAGCTAGGCCATTTGTTGGTAATGGACCTAGTGTATAAACATGCATTCCAGCAGAAGTAAGTCCTGACACTAATGCTGGTTCAAGTGTATAGCCAGACAATCTAGTATCTTTTGCAATTATCGCAGTTTGTTTTCTTTTTTTTTGTGACTTAAAATATGTTCCAGAAGCCAATCCAAATTTAAAAAACATATCACCATTAATATTTTTACTATTAATTGCTCCCCTTATCCCATCTGTACCAAAATATTTTTTTGTCATTAGTTTTTAAATAATTTCTTAAAGACTTTTATTCCTTGCAATAATTCATTAACATCATGAATTCTCAAAATTTGAATTCCTTGAGACATCAAATAAATTGATGAAGCAACTGTTCCTCCAATTCTATTTTTAGTATCATTTTTTCCAGAAATTTCTTTAATAAATCTTTTTCTTGAATTGCCAACAAGTATAGGAAAGCCAAGTGAGTGGAAAATAGAAATATTACTAATTAAATTCATATTATGTTTTAAATTTTTTCCAAAACCTATACCTGGATCAATAATTATTTTACTATGTTTTATACCAATAGATCTTAAAAACTTAATTTTTTTCTCAAAAAAATCATATATATCCAGCAATTCATTTTCATAACGTGGATGATTTTGCATATTTTCAGGAATTCCTTGAGTGTGTTGAATGACAAGAGGAATTTTGTATTTTTTTAAAATATCTATAGTTTTAGCGTCATGGCTCAAACCAGATACATCATTAATCATTTTAATTCCTAATTTTATACCTTTTTCCATTATTTCTGATTTTCTAGTATCGAGTGATAAAGGAATTTTTTTACTTATAGATTTTATTATTTTTTCTATTCTGCTCCATTCTAATTTTATATTTATTGCATTTGATCCAGGCCTAGTAGACTCTCCACCGACATCAATTATATTTGCTCCTGATTGAAACATTTTTAATGCATGATCAGTTCCTTTTTTTTTAGAATTAAATTTTCCCCCATCAGAAAAACTATCTGGAGTAAGATTTAATACTCCCATTATATTTGGTATCTTTTGAAAATTTAAATTTGCAAAGTTCTTTTTTTTTGACTGAATATTTTTTAAATCTAAATTTATTTGTTTTCTCAATAAATTTGGCAAGTTATCTATTTCTTTGATAGAAATTTTTTTTTTTGATCGTCTTGAAATTATTTCTAAATGAGCAAATGATATTTCTTTATTATTATTTAAAGGAAGCGTTTTTTTTTTACTTACTAATAATTTTGATTCTTTGCCATAATAGAAATTACACACTCTCGTGTAATATCTTCTCATTTATTTTAATGAACTATTTTTGGTTTCAGGCCCATCGCACCTAAGGCTGAACTTTGATCGTCATTTTCTTCTGGTTTTTCAATAATTTTATCTTTTGGGTATAAATTTTTATTAATTATATTTTCAATCTCTTCTCCAGACAGAGTTTCATAAGTTATAAGAGCTTTTGCGATTTTATGTAAATCATCAATTTTATCAGTTAATATTTTCTTTGCTTGGCCATAACCTTCATCAATTAATTTTCTTATCTCTTTATCTATTTTTTGAGAAGTTTCCTCTGAAACTGATTGAGTTTGGGTAACAGATCTTCCCAAGAATACCTCTTCTTGGTTTTCTCCATACTCTACTGGACCCATTTCTTCACTCATTCCATACTTTGTTACCATTGCTCTAGCTAGTTGAGTGGCTTGGTTGATATCTGATCCACTTCCACCACCTGCTCCTGTAGATATGTCATCTTTTCCAAATATTATTTCTTCAGCAACTCTTCCACCAAAACATATTGCCATTCTAGCTTTTAAATATTTAATTGAATACCCATGCTTGTCTCTTTCTGGCAAATTCATTACCATACCAAGTGCTCTACCTCTTGGAATAATTGTAGCTTTATGTATTGGATCATAACTAGGCATATTAATGGATACCAAAGCATGTCCTCCTTCATGATATGCTGTTAATTTCTTCTCATCTTCTGTCATTACCATTGAGCGTCTTTCTGCTCCCATCATCACTTTATCTTTAGCTTCTTCAAATTCAGTTAAAGTTACAATTCTCTTATTTTTTCTTGCTGCCAATAAAGCTGCTTCATTAACTATATTTGCAAGATCAGCACCTGAAAAACCTGGGGTTCCTCTTGCTACAGTTCTTAAATTAACATCTGGTGCCATCTTAATTTTTTTAACATGCACTTTTAAAATTTTTTCTCTTCCAATTATATCGGGGTTAGACACAACAACTTGTCTATCAAATCTACCAGGTCTTAATAAAGCTGGATCAAGTACATCGGGTCTGTTAGTTGCAGCGATTATAATAACACCTTCGTTTGTATCAAAACCATCCATCTCAACTAGTAATTGGTTTAAAGTTTGTTCTCTCTCGTCGTTTCCTCCACCTAAACCTGCACCTCTACTTCTTCCAACAGCATCAATTTCATCTATAAAAATTATACATGGTGAATTTTTTTTACCTTGTTCAAACATATCTCTCACTCTTGATGCTCCTACACCAACAAACATTTCAACAAAGTCTGAGCCTGAAATTGTAAAAAAAGGAACTCCTGCTTCTCCTGCGATTGCTCTTGCTAATAAAGTTTTTCCAGTTCCTGGAGGTCCAACTAATAAAGCTCCTCGGGGAATTTTTCCACCCAATCTACTAAATTTTTTTGGGTCTTTCAAAAATTCTACAATTTCCTCAACTTCTTCTTTGGCTTCTTCTATTCCTGCAACATCATTAAATGTAACTTTTCCTTTAAGCTCATTCATCATTTTGGCTTTAGATTTACCAAATCCCATTGCACCACCTTTACCACCTTGCATTTGTCTCATAAAAAAAATCCAAACAGCAATTAGTAACAACATTGGAAACCATGACAGAAGCACACCAAACAATGATGGCATCTTTTCTTCTAAAGGCGCAGCTGAAATACTTACTCCTTTGTCTGATAATTTTTCAATTAAATTTGGATCGTTAGGAGAATATGTGGAAAATGAATTACCATTTGAAAAAACTCCCTTTATATTATTTCCCTGAATATCAACTTTTAAAACCTCTCCATTTTCTACTGAAGTTAAAAATTCTGAAAATATAATCTGATTTCCGCCTCTAACATTTGACTGGGGATTTTTAAACATGTTGTAAAGACCAATAGTTAAGAAGACTATAATTCCCCACATTGCGAGATTTTTTAAATTCATGAGTATAAGATAATAATTATTGCAAGTTTAACAAGTGGCAAAATATCATAAAATATTAGAATTTTATTACTCTTTTGACAATATAACTGTTCCATTAACTTTTTTAATTACACAGCCACCCAAAGTAACCTTAAATGAAGTTTTGCTACCTATTAAATTAATAATCCTATCAATTTTTTTTCCTCTTACAGGATAATATTTTTTTCCTACAACTTTTATTACCTCAACAATTGACCTAAACACAACCTCTTCTGATTGAGAAAAAAAATCTTCTGTTAGGATTGTATTTTTATTTTTTTGTGAAATAGTTAAGTTCTTTTCTAAATTTTTTTTAACATAAAACTTTATATTTTCATTTGCAAGTTTTAGATTTTTTATTGTTAGATGAAATTTGCTTCTATCTAATCCCTCTAAACCTAATTGTTTTAAAAAATTTCTTACTTTAACTCTCTTAAATTTATCATCTTCATTTGATGGATCTACAACATGTGAACCAAATATAAAATCACAAAGATAAATCAAATCTTTTTTATTAAAATTTATTAAAGGTCTAATTAGATTAATTGCATCTCTTTGTGTTTCTTTATCTAAAGAAACCAGCCCATTGAGTCCACTTCCTCTTAAAATTCTCATAAAAAAATTTTCAAATAAATCATCTAAATGATGACCCAGTAAAATATTATTCATCTTTAATTTTTTTGCTTTATTAATCAATAATTCATATCTTTTATCTCTAGCAATAGATTGGATATTTTTTTTAGGCTTGATTCCTTTCCATGTTAAAATATTTAAATTTATTAAAAATGTTTTTAAATTTTTTTGAACATTTTTTGCTTCTGAGGTAGAATTATTTCTCAACTTATGGTCAACAATAAAATATCTAACATCTAAAGATTTTTTAATTGAATATATTTTTGTCAAAAATGACAAAGCAAGGCTATCAGGACCCCCAGAAACAGCTACGATAAAATTTTTATTAATATTAAGATTGTTCTCAAATTTATTATAAATTTGTAAAGTCCTCTTATCTTTTAATTTATTAAATAAGAACTTATGAGTCTTGTTTGTTGCATTCAAATTTTTTGGACTCATATTTTGCTTTTTGAATTACAGATTGGGTTGCTTTAGGGTATTGCAATTGAACTCCGTCAATCATTTTACAACCCTGATCTTTTTCTCCTATCTGTACCATTGATACACCAAGTTTTAAAAGATTTATAGGAGCCTTATTTCCTTTTGGATATTTTTGATATCCCTCTAAGTAAGCTGATGCAGCATCAGTATAAAGTTGTCTTATTCTAAAGGTCTCTGCATACCAATATTGAGCACTACCAGCTAATTCATGTTCACTATTTGACAAAACAAATTCTCTAAAGGCTCTTTCAGCGGTACTATAGTCCCCAACTTTTAAAAAGCTTGTAGCAAATTCATATTGTTTTTTAGGTGTTAAATCTTGTGGCAGTATCTTTTCTTCAGCTTGAAAAGTTTCAGTAACAACTGATGCAGTAGTATCTACAGATTCAATTTTTTGAGATGTTTCTGAAGTTTCTGTATCTTTATATGAAATTGAACCAAGGTCTTGAGGTTGAGAGCTACCAGGTAATACTTCATTAGTTTCTACTTTTGGTTTTGAGGTAAGTTTGGTCGTAACTTCGCCAGAACTCATCACTGTTTCTATATCTTGAAATCGTATTTGATTATCGGCTTGAATTTTAGATAATCTATTTGATAATTTATCTAATTTAAAATTTATTTCTTCAAATTTATTAGTTAATTGTCTAAATTGATCTTCAACTTCAGATAATTTTAATAAATGTCTTGTAAGCACATCCTCAGAGTTGGAATCTAATTCTGTAGTTGAGATTTCGTTATTTTCTGCTTTAACTTCAATTGAGCCAGAATAAACTGCTCTTTCAAGTGTCTTAATATCGTTCTTTATAATTTCCAATGTCTCATAAATATTATGATTGTCGGCAAATGAAATATTAAAACAAGCTATATTTAATAAAACTAATAACTTTAAAAATATTAATTTTGTTAAAAATTTCATCACTAAATTGATTTATGTTTATAAAAATGGCAAAAAAAAGACCCTAAAACTTTACGTTTCAGGGTCTTTAAATTTAAATTATTAATTTGCTTTAACAGTTACAGATCTTCTGTTTTTTGACCAAGCTAATGGACTAGAACCAGCATCTACTGGTCTTTCTTTACCATAACTTAAAACCGATATTCTGTCTGAAGATATTCCATATGTCATTAGGTAGTCTTTTGCTGAATTTGCTCTTCTTTCTCCTAGAGCTAAATTGTACTCTCTAGTACCCCTTTCATCCGCATGACCTTCAAGAACCACATTTATGTTTGAATTTTTTCTTAACCAAGCAGCCTGAGCTCTAAGAGTTTCTCTAGAAGCTGTAGTTAAAATCGATTCATTTGTTGCAAAGAAAACTCTGTCTTTAACTCCATCAGCCAAATATTCTACTGAGTCTGTTCCCGTGTAAACATCACTTTGCATTTGACCTGATATAGTAGCGTCTGTAGTCACCTCTTTTTTTGTTGCACACGCAGATAACACTAAACATGCTACTAATACTAAAAGTGTGTTTTTGAAAATTTTATTTAAAATCATTAAATTGCTCCTTGCTGCTAATTTCAATTTCTTACTTTTTCATAACTAATTAGAGGTTTCAAGTTAAAAATCAAGTAATTTAAACTAATTACTCAATAAAGATGACCATGATGGGTCGGACGCATCTGTTGGAGTTGTAACTAATCGTTCATTATAGCCCGTTAAATCAATTGACCACAACTTTGCAGAAAATCCTTCACCTTTTGCGTTAGTTTTTGTTTCTCTATAAAAAATTAAAACTCTGCCATTTGGTGACCAAGAAGGCGCCTCTTGGTAATAATTTTCAGTTAGCAATCTTTCACCAGAACCATCAGTTCTCATAACACCAATATAAAAATTTCCTTTATGCAACTTAGTAAATGCTATCAAATCTCCTCTAGGAGACCAAACAGGCGTTCCATAGATACCATTACCAAATGAAATCCTTTTAACATTAGTACCATCACTCTTCATAATATAGATTTGCTGGTACCCACTTCTATCAGAATTAAAAGCTATGAATTTTCCATTTGGAGAATAAGATGGAGAAGTATCAATTGATGGATGATTTGTAATTCGTTCAACTATTCTATTTTCTAAATCCATTGTATAAATATCTGATTTGCCATCTTTAGCAAAACTCATTATTATTTTTTTACCATCTGGAGAAAATCTTGGTGCGAATGTCATTCCTGGAAAATCTCCGACCACTTCCTGTGTTCCAGTTTCAATATCTAAAAGATATACTCTTGGTAAATTTTTAAAGTATGACAAGTATGTAACCATTTGACTAGCAGGATTAAACCTAGGAGTTAATACTAGCTCATTACCAAGTGTTAAAAATTTATTATTTGCTCCATCTTGATCCATAATTGCTAATTTTTTTATTCTTTGTGTTTTTGGACCCTCTTCAGCAACATAAATTATTCTAGTATCAAAATATCCTTTTTCTCCTGTCAATCTTTCATAAACTTTATCTGATATTATGTGTCCAACTCTTCTCCAATTATTTGGAACTGTGGTGAATGCAAGGGCCATCATTTCTTTAGCTGACAACACATCCCATAATCTAAATTCAACTCTTAATTTTTCATCAACATATGTTACTTTGCCAGTGATAAGTGCTTGAGCTTTTATTAAATTCCAATCTTCAAATCTTGGCTTTAAATTTGCAATATCTGGTGCTTGTAAAAATGCTTCTTTACTTAGTGGATTAAAAAGACCCGATGTTCTTAAATTATTTTCAACAATAACTGAAATTTCAGATCCAATATTTTCTTCACTAAGGATTTTTTCAAAATTTTTTCTAGATTTATCATCAATCGATAAGGGGGATACCGCTAATGGAAGTGGGCTTAGATTTCCCCTGGTAATATCTACTTCAATTAAAGCAAAGGCTCTAATTGGAATTAAAATCATTAACAATAAAATTATAAAATTTTTTTTCATTTTTTTATCTTAACCCTCTAACATCTCTCTTGCATCAAAATTTAATTGTAATTCTTTCCATCTTTCATAGCCTGTCGTTGGGACTCTTAGGGGTTGGCATAATTTTACAGCTCTTAACGCACTTTCGGCTAATACTTTATAAAAACTCTGACCTGGTTTATTCATTCTTGCATGATCTAATATTTCAGTTTTTGCCACCGAACCATCTGGCTCAAGCATTAATTTAATTCTTACTAACAAATCTTCATTATATGGTAATCCCAGAGGAATACTCCAGCATCCAAAAATTTGAGCTTTTAAAGCATCTTCTTCACTCAAAGTTAACCCAGAAGTTACAATATTTTTATCTTGATCTTGAGTAATGTCGTTATTTTTTTTAATCAATTCTGCTGTATCTTCTTTTGCTTTATCAATTAATTTTGCAATATTATCTAAGTCAACAAATTCTTTTTTTTCAAATTCTGAAACTTGTTTCACTTCTTCATCTAATTTGTCTGGGTTTTGTTTGTTTTCTTTTTTTGTCTCAATTTTCTTAACTGTTTTATCTGGCAATGGAACTGCTTCAGGGGTTTGATTTTCTATTTTTTCTTTATTTTTGTCCAAAGAAACAACTGTTTTAGTCTTTGTTTTTTTAACTTTTTTTGGAGGCGCTTGCTCTGATACTAATTTTTTTTCTTTCTCTTTTAATTTTTTTTTCTTCTTTTTTTCAATTATCTTTTTTGCCTTTGGAGCAAATGGTATATTTGTCTTTTCTGCAATCTGAATTAGCTCAACTGAAACTATTGGTGGAATATCAAATGGTTTTTTTGCCAAAAATGGTAAGCTCATAGCTGTAATAAAAATTAAAGCACCATGTAAAACAGAAGAAATAAATAAACTTCTATTCACTTCAAATTACCTTTGCTTCAATGGTTCTGATATTAGTGCAACTTTTGTAAAACCAGAGCCTGATAATAGACCCATTATTTCAAGCACTCTTCCATAATTAATAGTTTTATCACCTCGAACGTAAATCCTTGTATCTGTTCTATTTTTTGAAACTGCCAAAACTTTTGCAATTATATTGTCAAATTCAACTTTTGCTTCTTGAATAAATATTTCACCTTTTGAATTAATAGATAGAGTAAGTGGTTCTGCTTCTTCTGGAAGAGAGTCTGCTGAACTCTCTGGTAAATCAACTTGCACTCCAACAGTTAATAATGGCGCCGTAACCATAAAAATAATGAGAAGAACAAGCATAACATCTACGAAAGGAGTTACATTGATTTCACTAATGGGTTCTTTTGATAAACGATTAAGTTTAAAAGCCATTTAAATAATTGTTAAAAATCTTTTTGAAAAATTTTCTAGTTTTTGAGAATATTTCTGTGAGTCAGTATTAAATTTATTATAAGCAACAACTGCTGGTATTGCAGCTAGCAATCCTAAAGCTGTAGCAAATAATGCCTCTGCTATTCCTGGGGCTACAATAGCTAAACTAGTATTTCTTGATATTGCTATCGATTGAAATGAGTTCATTATTCCCCAGACAGTTCCAAACAAACCAATAAAAGGAGCTGTAGAACCAACTGTTGCTAAAAAAGTAAATCCCTTTTCAATTTTTGTCATCTGTTTTTCAGCCCCAACTTCTAACATTGCAGTCATTCTCTCACTTATATTTGTTTTAGATTTCTTTTTTAATAAACCTTCCATTGCATCCTGAAAAACTAAAGCCATCGGATCCTCTAAATTAGTTGGTAAATCATTGTAGAAATTCTCTGCAGATTTAGAATTCCAAAACTTTTCCTCAAATTCTTCTGATGATTTATTTATCTTTCTAAATAATCTAAATTTTTCAATAATTACAGCCCAAGAGTAAATTGAGCAAACTATCAAGATTATAATTACTGATTTAACAACTATGTCTGCTCTTAAAAATAGGCTCAATAATGAAAAATCTGTGTTTGTACCCAGTCCAACTGCTTGTGATGCGATATCAGCTTCCATAATTACTCTTCACACTTAAATGTGTCATGAATTTGTCTTATAGTTTTTGATTATTCTTCTAATTTGTAAGTTTCATAATAAAAACTGGCTATTAAAATTGCATCAGCTTTATTACTGTCCTTTTTCCTAGATAATTTAGGTGAAAAATAAGGAAAAATTTCAATTGCTCTTGTTCTGCTCGCATCTTTTTCAGAATTGATAAGATTAAAATATTTTTTCCATTTTGTTGGTCTTACAAAATACATGGGTAATTGCATTGCTGAACATATTCCTTTTAGTATTCCATATGATTGACCAAAATTGAACATGCTAGTCACACCTTGACCTGGCATTGCTGATACTTGTTCTATGATTACTTTAATATCCTTTTTATCAATCTTTTTAATTCTTTCAGAAATTTCATTAAAAATTTGAGAGCCATTTACTTGCTTTTTATTTTTTTTTCCCTCTGTCATTGTTGGCATTTCAACCACATCAATAATTTTTCCATCTTGAAAGAAACAAATTGAGCCTGAGATTCCTGGATCAATTCCAATAACTAGCATTAGTTATTACCAAAGTTTACATTTGAATAAACATTTTGCACATCATCATCATCCTCTAGAGTTTCTAAAAAATTAATTACTGGCTCTTCTCTTTCTTTACTAACATCAACATTATTTAGTGGAACCCACTCAATTTCTGTCGAAATAAAATTTGAGATTATTTTTTCTAACTTTTTTTTTACATTATAAATTTCACTCATTATGCATTGAACTTCATGAAATTCATCATGAGAAATACATTCATCTGCTCCAGACTCAATTGCTAGCTCAAATATATTTTCTTCAGAAATTTCTTTTTTATCAATCTTAATAATACCTAATTGATTAAAATTATGTGATGCAGACCCTTGTGTACCCAAACTTCCACCATTTTTTTGAAATATAGTTCTAATATTCGAAGCAGTCCTATTTTTATTATCAGTTAAAGTTTCTACAATTACTGCAATTTTATCTGGACCAAATCCTTCATATCTTAAATTTTCAAAATTTGACTCTGCTGCTGCTGAAGATTTATCAATTGCTCTTTCAATATTTTCTTTTGGCATATTAGCTGATCTTGCAGCCTGAATAGCAGATCTTAGTCTTGGATTCATCACGGGATCTTTATCACCAAGTTTTGCTGCTACACTTATTTCTTTTGATAATTTAGAAAATATTTTAGATCTCTGTTTATCTGCCTTACCTTTTGAATGTTTGATACTTGCCCATTTTGAATGACCTGACATAATTTTCTCTAAGTTTTGCTTAACTGGCCCCCACTAATATAACTTTCAATATAATTTGCTAATCCAGTTTCTATATTACAATCAACAATTACACCACACAAAGTAGCTTCGCCCAATGCTGGGAAATGTTTAGTTGAATTTTTCTTCAAAAATCTATTCAATGAATTTTCAGTATTCATACCAATAACTGAATCGTAGTCCCCACACATACCGGCATCTGTTTGATAGCCAGTTCCATTCTTTAAAATTCTAGCATCATTAGTAGGTATGTGAGTATGTGTTCCAACAACTAATGTCGCTTTACCATCAAAAAAATGTCCAATTGCATTTTTTTCACTCGTTATTTCACCATGAAAATCTAGTACCAATAAATCATAGTCTTCTTTTAATTTATATTGTTTAAGAAACTTTTCAGAAATCTCAAAAACGTCTTCACATTTTTTCATAAAAACATTGCCCATTAAATTAAGAACTCCAATCTTAATATTTTCCTTAGTGTTATAAATATTAAAACCTTTTCCTGGCGCTGGCTCATAAAGATTTTTAGGACGTAACAATCTTTCTTCTTTATCTATAAACTCCATTATCTCTTTTTGATCCCACACATGGTTTCCTGTGGTAATTACATTGACACCACAATTAAAAAAATCATTACATATTTCTTTAGTTAAACCTACGCCTTGAGCAGCTGCATTTTCGCCATTAACAATCACAAAATCTATTTTTTTTAATTTAATTTCATTTAAAAGATTATTCATTAATTTTGAACAACCCGAAATACCAACAACATCTCCTAAAAATAATATTCTCATTTTAAAATTTCTTTTTCTGTAATTATAAAGTCTAATTTCTTATCATATTGGTTTATTGGAATATTTTTTAATTTTTGACATGAAAAAGCTAATCCAATTTTAGTAACCTTTTTAATTTTTTCAATTTTTTCAATATAACGATCATAAAATCCCCCACCATAACCCAATCTATTGAAATCATTATCATAACTAACTAATGGAACTAACAAAATATCTGGATAAAATATTTTTGATGAAACAGGTTCAGGGATGCCATATTTGTTAATTTTTAATGGGTCATTCTTTGACCATTTAAAGAAATCCATTTGATTATTTTTTTTTATAATTGGTAATGAGATTTTATAATTTTTCTTTTCTAAAAATTCTAAAATTTCCAAGTCGTCAATTTCAAAATTAGAAGGATAATATCCACCTAGGTTTTTAAGATTAAATTTATGTTTTTGAAAAAAAGAAAAAAAATTTTCACAATTGATTTTTAAGTTTTCATTGAAATTTTTTTTTCTAAGCTTTAAAATTTTACTTCTTATCTTGGATTTATTCACAAGAATTTATTGAGATAAATTTTCCAACTTTGCTTTTTCAACAAAGTCAGATATTTCATCTGCTGCCTCATCAATCAATTTTTCGTATTTTTTTTGATTAACTTCAATTTCGTTTTTAAAATTTAGATGATTTGTTTGTAATTCTTGAATCTCACCTTCTTTATTGTCTCTGTAATCATAAACAAGTGATTTTAATTCTTTAAATTTATTTGAAAGATCTTTTAATTCACTCTTCTTTTGATCAACTTTTTTTTTAGTCTCAAAGTATTCATCCATAATTTTTACAGCAGTAATTAAAAGTAATTTATTTTCTCCAAGATTTCCTAAATTATTTTTTAAATCATTAAACTTTTGATTGATATGAATTAACAATTCTTCAAGATGCTCTTCTTGACCATCCTCACATGATAATAAAAATTCTTTATTATTAAATTTAATACTTACATTTGCCATTTATCAATTTCTTCTAATAAAGTATCTGTTTCCTGATTTAATTCATCAATTTTTTCTGAAAATTCTGTCTGTTTTTTTTGTTCTAACTTTTCTTTATTTTGAATTTCTTCAAGTTTTTTACTTAAACTTGCATGATCATCTAATAATATTTTATATTTATCCTCTAATTGAGATTTTTCAATTTCTAATTGAGTTTTTTGAGAGTTCAAATTTTCAATATTATTTTGTAAATTAGGGTTGCTGAGATCTAAATTTTTTAATTCATCTAAAGCAATATTTAGTTTTTTTTCTTTTTCGTTTATAGAATTCATATATATATGTTTATATTATTAAATAGATTCTTCTTAGTCTAGTCAGGATAATTTTGAGTAAACTACACAATGATTTAGCAAATTGCATCAGATTTTTATCAATTGATGCTGTTCAAAAGGCAAACTCTGGTCACCCAGGCATGCCAATGGGTATGGCTGATGTGGCAACTGTTTTATTTAAAAATTTTCTAAAATTTAACCCAAAAAATCCAGGTTGGCTAAATAGAGATAGATTTGTTTTATCTGCAGGACATGGTTCTATGCTACTTTACTCTCTATTACACTTAACTGGATATAAAAGTATTTCACTTAATAGTATTAAGAAGTTTAGGCAGCTCAACTCGATATGTGCAGGACATCCAGAATACCATCCTAAGACTGGTATCGAAACTACAACAGGCCCACTTGGTCAAGGAATTGCAAATGCAGTTGGTTTTGCAATCGCTGAAGAAATTTTAAAAAAAAAACTTGGTAAAGAAATTATAAATCACAAAACTTATGTTCTTGCAGGAGATGGCTGTTTAATGGAGGGAATAAGTCATGAGGCAATGAGTTTGGCTGGACATTTAAAGCTTAAAAATTTAGTGATGCTTTTTGATAATAATTCAATATCGATCGACGGACCAACTAGATTGACAGTTTCAGATAACTTTAAGAAAAGATTTGAAAGTTATGGTTGGGAATACATTCTTATCGATGGTCATAATGAAAAAGAAATTTTTAAGGCTTTAAAAAAAGTACAAAATGCAAAAAAACCAACTGTTATTTCTTGTAAAACTAAAATTGGTTATGGCTCACCAAATAAATCAGGCAAATCATCATCTCATGGAAGTCCTCTAGGTTTAGATGAAATTAAGCTCGTAAGAAATGCTCTAAATTGGAATTACAAACCTTTTGAAATTCCAAATAAAATTTTAAATGAATGGAAAAAAATTGGAAAAAAAGGTCAAAAACTTGAGAATAATTGG
>Ga0233427_10000884_pt1 | contig 35293 bp, 49 predicted proteins | sample SI_118_April2016_5_FD_179885 | JGI IMG/M metagenome (GOLD analysis project Ga0233427, IMG submission 179885) | Seawater microbial communities from Saanich Inlet, British Columbia, Canada - SI_118_April2016_100_MG | ecosystem: Environmental > Aquatic > Marine > Inlet | place: Canada: British...
TTAGATAAACGAAAACATCTAAGCAGAATATTTTATGATTATTGGAATGCAGATGATAAAACATTGACTCCAATATTATATGGACTATGTAGAGGTCAAGTAGAATCAATTGTGGATAGAGAAATTGGTACAAATTCCAGACCAATAATTATTGTGGAAACAATGTCCGATGCAATGTATCTTAATGCATTTGACAAATTTTTACAAGATCCAAATATTTCAATGAATCCACTAAATGTTATTGCAGCATATAACAAAAATTCAGTTTTACCATTAGCTATTTTTTATAGAAATCACGGATACAAGACGTTTGTTTTGTTGGATAATACAGAAGAATCAAAACAAATTTCATCTCAACTAACATCAAATGAGTTTTCATCTGTTCAAACCATATTCTTTGAAAAAGAGGGAAAAAAATTAGAATCAATTGAGGACTATATTGTTCTTGAAGATTATCTACACCCAGTTAACCAAACTTATGAAATAAAGTTAAGACAAGAAGGCTTCTCAAATATCACACCAAAAGACATGGAATCAAAAGAAGGTAGAGGGAATTTAGATAAATTAAGAAAAATTTGGCAAGAACATAGAGATAATGATTGGGGAAAATTCAACAACGAAGAGATTACGAGATATATTTGTGAGAAAATAACGCTGGGAGAGACTGATTTTCTTTCAGATAAAACTAAAGACCAATTTCGTTCATTATACAGATTAATTGCTGAAAGGATTAGACAATATCAAAATGTAATGACAAAGACAGATTTGGACAAATTTCAAAGATTCAAGGCTTGAGATTTAAGAATATTACTCATGATGAACACTAAATTAAAAAATAGAGAACAAGTAAAAATGAAGAGGATGATAAAATGAAAAAAATTATGACAAAAGGAATCTTAATTTCATCAGTTGTATTATTTTCAATAATTCTAATTATTATTCCATCAAATGTATATGCCGATGAGGTAAATGTCAAAAGTTTTTCATTAGAAGAAACTGCGATTCTTCAGATAACAAACAACTCAAATGAAAATATAGATACATTTAGAATTTGGTTAGGTGGAGACTTTAACTTTAAATCATTTAAAACAGAAAAAGGGTGGTTAGGTGAAAAAACACCACAAGGAGTAGTGGTGTTCAAATCATCTAAATCACTGATATCAGGAGAAACTGTAAAGTTTGGAATTAAAACGGATAAAACAATTTCTGGAATTAATTGGAAAGCACTGAACAGTAAAAATGAACAACTAGATATTGGAAAAGTCTTATTACAAGAAATTCCCAAAGTGGGAACTAACAACACCATAGATCAAAGTACAAGTAATGAAATAAAATCAAAATCGGTAATCAAGATCATACCAGAAAAACCCAACATTAATTCCCATTTAAGAATAATTGGAAATGACTTCGAAGCAAATATGGAATTTGAGTTATACATAGATAAAAGCAAAATAGATAATGTTGTGACAAACGACAAAGGTAATTTCATTACAACAATTAAGATTCCAGAAGATCAAAAACCAGGTAGAACAAATTTAAGAATTGTTGATGAATCAAACAAAGAAAAAGAAATTAGTATTAAAATTGGAGAACTAGATAATAGAATTCCAAAAACAGATAATAGTAAATTATCAATTCAAGGAATTCCAAAGTCTATGTTCATAGGTGAATTTTTAGATATTTATGGAACTGCATTACCAAACAACACCATCACCGTAAATATCACAAATTCGAAAGGTGATATTGTCAATACAAGTACAATAAAAACAAATCACAAAGGAGATTGGAGAATAAAAGAGCCATTTGTGATTCCAACAAATTGGGATTTGGGTAAATACAACATAATTATTTCAGACGGTAGAGAAAATGCAATGAAAAGTTGGTCAGTAGAATCAAATAAAACAATGTCCATAATTCCATCCAAGAACATATTTCAACAAGGTGAAATAATGATATTTGATGGGATTGTATTACCAAATATGTCAGTAGAGGTAATCATCAGTGATCCGTTAGAAAATGAAATATTTACAAAATATTTGCAAGTTGATCAATCAGGAATAATTAAATTTGAATTTCAAACAAATAACACACATAATAAAGGAACATATACAATTACCACAACACAAGGAACAGAAAAAAATAATATCTATGTAGGATTAGATCAACCTCCAATCCATCCAATAAAAATAGAATTTGATAAAACACGTTATGATTCCAATGATATTGTCAACATTGAATTGTCAGGTGAATCAAATGAAATTATTAATTTATTAGTAATTGATCCTTCAGACATACCAATAAATGAATTAGATTCAATCAAATTACAACAAAATGGTAAAGCAACATTTCAATTAGATTTGAAGGGGTACAAGTCAGGTATTTACACTATACAGATAAGTAAAGGAAATTACCAAAACATGAAAACATTTGCAGTAGGATTACAAACAGGGTCAGGGGAAATCAAGATTAATGCTACAAAATCAAAATATGTTCCAGGGGAACAGATTTTACTAATAGGTAAAACTTCAGAGAATATTTTATTACAAATATCTTTAGCAGATCCAGATGGGAATATCATCAAAGAAAAAGAAACATTTTCAGATAAAAATGGAATAATTTCAGATAGTTCATTTCGAATTCCTAATGAAAGTATCGATGGCATATGGAAAATGAATGTAAAAAGTGGCTCTAATTTTAGTATTTTAGAAATCAGAGTATTAAAATCAATTGAAGAAGGAATGGAAGTATCAATTGAAGAAGGTGGAAAAATTACAGGTGTTGGAAACACATTAACAATTAAAATTTCAGGAGCTAAACAAACAACAATAATACAAATAACAGACAGTGAAGGAGCATTAGTTGAAACTTTATCACTCTCACCATCAGATCAAGGAGAAATTGACATACCATGGATAATTCCTAAAAATATTGAATTAGGGACATATACAATAACAATTGACGATGCACATAGTGTAATACAACAGACTTTTGAAATCAAATAATTTTAAACAATTTTATTTTACCAAATAATTCAATCAAACATGAATCTCAAAGAAAAGATTGCAGAATATCCAAATTTTCCTAAAAAAGGGATTGTATTTAGGGATTTTAGTCCAATTTTAAAAGATCCTTCAGCATTATCCATGGTTGCCGATGAATTTTCAAAATATTTCCATCCAAAAGATATGGATGTTTTTGCAGGAATAGAATCAAGAGGATTCATTCTTGCCAGTATCTTAGCATCTAGATACAATAAAGGAATGGTGATGATTAGAAAAGCAGGGAAATTACCTGGAAAAACAACAAAATTGGCATATACAATTGAATATGGGAAAGATACAATAGAAATTCAAAAAGATGTCATCAACGAAGGAGAAAAAGTTCTCATTTGTGATGACTTGCTTGCAACAGGTGGCACTGCAAAAGCATCTGCAAAATTAATCGAAAAAATAGGAGGAAAAATTACAGGATTTGCATTCATTATAGAATTAACAGGGTTAGATGGAATCAAAGGAATAAGTAAATACAATTGTAAATCATTGGTGAAATACTAATGGAAAAAGATGTAGAAATAGGAATTTTTGGTGGAACTGGAATATATGATTCAGGGTTACTTGAAGACACTCAAGAGATTGATATAGATACACCATATGGGAAACCATCAGATACAATTACTATTGGAACTTTCAAAGGAAGAAAAATTGCATTTCTTCCAAGACATGGAAAAAAACATTCAATTCCACCACATAAGATTAATTTTAAAGCAAATATTTGGGCATTCAAAGAATTAGGAATTTCAAGAATTATTGCACCATCAGCAGTTGGGAGTTTAAAAGAAGAATTTGAACCAGGACATTTTGCTTTGCCAACACAATTTTTGGATTTTACAAAATCAAGAGATGGTTCATTTTCAGATAATGGTAAAGTGATACATATTTCAGTAGCTGATCCGTTTTGTCCAGAATTACAAACATCAATTCTCAGTGTTGCAAATAATCAAGATTTGAAAATGCATAAAGATTGTACGTATGTGTGCATTGAAGGACCACGGTTTTCAACAAAAGCAGAATCAAAATTTTTTAGAACTACTGGTGCAGATATTATTGGAATGACACTTGTTCCAGAATGTCAACTAGCAAGAGAAGCACAAATGTGTTATGCATCTATTTCAACAGTTACAGATTATGATGTATGGGCAGAAAAACCAGTTACTGCAAAAGAGGTAATAGCAACATTATCAAAAAATGTAGAAAAAACAAAAAAAGTATTAACAGAATTAATAGATAAAATTCCCAAAACTAAAAGTTGTTCTTGTGCTAAAGCATTAGAAGAAGCAGAATTCTAATCATCAACAAATGATTCTTTTTTGAGACCCTCAGGCACAGTCAAGTCACCTTGAAGTAAATTATTTTGTAAAGTCATGATTACATCATCTACATCATATCCTAATTTTTTTAATTCTTTTTCAGTAGTACTAGAGAGTTTTGCACCAACGTTTTGTCCTCCAATTCTACCAAATGCAATTGCAGTAAAACGAAAATCATTTTCATCTATAGTAAATTTTCCAGTAATTTTTGCAGCCATTTGACTACCATGAATATTATTTATGTGAACTTTAAGATCCATTTTAGAGATTAAATCTCTACAGTTTTGTTAATGTTATCATCAATTAAAAAGCTCCAATGTTTATCATCTTCAATTTTAAAATTATTTGTCTTTAATGGAATAATTTGTTCATCCAAACATTCATGTTTAATTTCTCCATTTTCCTTTAGTTTAACTAATTTCCATTTGTATTTTCCTTGTTGTAACTTACAAACACTAACTGCCCATTTTGCATCAGCATCAATTTTTGGCATTCCCACAAGATCAGCCAATTCTTCAATTCCAAGTTGCTTTTCTTCACAAAAACGTTTCTTGCAAACACCACATCTCCATACGTCAACTGAGCCTATTGTTTTTTCATCTATGCTAATATTCACTACACCAAAATAGACAGGTTGATGTTTGCAGGTTTCAGTATCAATATCCAATGTTGTTCACCAATTTTTGCATTATTTAGTTCTTGCATCCTCATAAGGTTTTTCTAAAAACACACCTATACTATCAACTATTTTATTTCTCTTAAATTCAATATTTTCTCGCTCACACATTCGTCGATACATGTTTACTGCTGTGAATCGTGGGTGCATAGCCTCAAATTCAGTTTCAGAAATATCAATGAATGCACCTAAAGTCATAAGTTCTCTAGATGATTTTTTTGCATCATCTAAAGTAATTTTTAATTTTTCTGCAATAGTTTTTCCAGACATTTTGCCATTACAAGTGACAAGTAGGTATACCCTAGAATTAATTGGATCTAATTTTAGTTCAGATACTAAATTTTGTTCTACTTGAGTATAATCCATATGTATGAAACAAAATATTATGCAATAAAGTGTTCTGTAAACAAATTATTTCACCAATAGTTTTTTAGATATTTTCAAAGAAAATCCCATCAAAATAAAATGAATCAACATTCCTATAATTACACTAGATGTCAAATCATCAAGAATCATCCAAGTGATTACAAATACAAACAGTGAAGGAATAGATATAATGACTGCGATAAGCGATCCTTTTAAAATAATTTCTTTAATTGAAAATTTTGGTTTTTCATCATGAGTCAATATTACAAATATTAAAAATGACAATAAAAATCAAAGAGACTTTATATTTGGCAGATTGAAATTTACACTGTTTGTCAAGCTATAAAGGAACATATTCAAACGAACAATCATTAAATTTTATCATTCCAATTGCAGTAATTTTATTTTTAGGAATTATATACATCATGACACAAAGAGCAGATTCAGGTTTTGTGAATTTTATTTTAATTGGTGCAGCAACAGTGACAATGTTTTATTGGGTTAAAGTTCTAAAGAAAATGGCAAAAGAGCAAAAACCTCAATACACACAATCAAGAGAGCAAGAAGTAAAAAATTGGGTATATGATCTAATAAAAAATGAAGGTGAATTTGTGTTTGTGGCAGAAGTTCCAGGTCCTGAAGATAAAATTGCAGTAAGATTGGTGGATGGAATGTTGTATGTACGTGGAACAATGGGGTTTTCAAAAGAGATTCCAATTGAAGGTGCAAACAGTATGCAAATTTTTGATTTTAAATATAGAAATGGTGTATTGACACTTAGAATAAAATAATTAAAGACTTTTTGCTAATTCTAATTTTTGTGGTAAATATTTATCAGTAATATTAGTAAGACCATATTTTGAAAAAGCCTCCAATTCTGCTTTTCTTTTTAGTCTCAAAAATACATCCAACTCTTTTTTCCAAATACCATCTTGATATCTAGGATCTTTTTTAAGATCATAACATCTCTTTATATCAGATTCAGTCATTGGAATTGTAGGTAGTTTATATTTTTCAATATCAGTTGCCCAAACACCAACCCATTTTGCATCTGGAACAGTCAACTCTCTAAGATGTGCAGCATTTGCCGAACCAGATTTTATTACCATTGCAATATGTTCTCCATACACATCACCATCAGTTAGACAGATGACAGGTAATTTCATTTCATCATGAAGTCTTTTCAATAAAGTTCTAGTAGAACGTGGTGCTTGTCCACCAGTATTAATGATAATAGATTTGAATTTTTTATCAACTTGTTCTTCAACAAATCTTGTAAAAAGACCACCCTTCTCAATAGCAATTACAATTTCAGCACTTGTATCAACTAATTCTGCAGTTGTCAAACTAGGACCTATAGAATATCCATCAGGATGGTTAGCCAAATTCATTGTCTTACCCTCGTAACCAGGAATAGTATATTCGATATTCAAATCTCCAAAAATAGAACTTCGTTCTTCAGGAAAAATATGGAAATCTTCTCGAGCTCTAGATGTAACAGCCTCTAAATCTACAATGATATTATCAGATTCAGACTGGTCCTCAAATTCAACAGCGAAAGCCTGTGAAGAGTAATAAACATCTCTCAAAGTTGATGATTTTCTTTCATTAGTTAATCTATTTGCAAAAAATGCCAACCACATTAATTGTGTAAATGATCTTAATTGTGCGGAATTTCGAGAGCTTCTCAAAGCAGCGTTATTACCTAAAACATATTGTCGAAGTTTTTTATCATAAACAATATTACTTACAGACCTACTAGGAATTGAAAATTTTGGAAATTGACCACTATCTAGATCATCATATATTTTTGCACCATGACTTTTGAGCATTTCAAGAATGGTTTTTTGTTTGTCATCGGCTTTTTTACTTCGAGCTTTAATTTTACTTTCTTTTTGTTTTTTACTTGTTGCCAATTTCATTTTCCTCCTTTACTGCTTTTTTAGTTTCAGATGCAATTTCAGTTTCTAACATTTTCTTATAATTTGGTTCTTTTTTCTTTCCAGAAAGTTCTGTACAAAATTCTGCAATCATTGGAATATATTTTGCATAAAGATTAGCTCGCTTTTTTGCCATTTCAGCTTGACCTCTTTTTGACATAAATGATGCCAATTTTCTTGATAAAAATTGTAATGCTAATCTTAACTCACGTTCTATTTCTTGTCTATCAGCAACATTTTCTTTTCCAGCAGTCTTGTATGGAATTCTAGTTGAACAAATATGAGAAACAATGATGAAAGGCGGTTCACCTTTTACCTTGTATCTTCCCCAATCAGTATCGTTCACAACTTTAATCACAACATCACTACCTTCATCATATAGTAATGGAATTCTATTTGCATATCGATAAACATGAGGTCCACCAGATTTTATATCACCGCCATAAGCGATTCCCATCTCAATGATGAAAGGAAATCCAGAATAAGCAGAGGCGGGGCGTTGAACTACAGCAACAAAATCAGGATTAAAGAATTTTTTAATTCCTTTTTCTAATGGTTCTGCACCTAGAGGTGCTAAACAACTTGAATCAGGAGCCATGAAATCATCAAATTTCTGAAGTGCATCACTCAGATTGACAAGTTCTTGGTTGGTTAGAGTTCCCATCCTTTTTTCAGGTTTTAATTTAGCAAATGCTGCAAATTTAACGGCAGTTGTAGGACCTACACGTTGAAATCTTTTTGTTAAAAATGTGGTCAGAGGTTCGCCTTGAACAGTATTTGTCAGTTGTTTGTAATATTGACTTTCAGGATCCATGTCAACAGATTTTGATTGAGAATCACCAAAATCCCAATAAAACAATTTTTTGTTAGGTATATCAAGATCTTCAATTCTAATTTTGTTTAATTTTTCAAAATCCATTTTTAGAAAAGACATTAGAGCAATTACAACTCTAACTTGACGTGGAAGTGTTTTCCATTTTTTCTTTGCTTTATCCATTATTGAAGTAAAACTAAGAGTTTTTTTGGATAAACCCAAATCCTTTCTGACTTTTTCAATCATTGTGTCATCAATTGTGGGAATTTCAAATTGTGATTCAACTATCATTCGTCGAATTCGTTCAACATCAATCCCATGAGGGTGAGGTCTAATTATTGTCGGAGGTGCAGGGATATCTTTTACAAATCTAGGATGACTAAATTTTTGTCCTTTAGGATCATCAAAAGTAATTGAAGCATAAGGAGTGATCAATGAAGTTTCATAAACATAATCTCTAATTTTGTTTCCTGCCTTAGAATAATCACCTTCTAAACAAATACTTACACTAAGTCCTTTTTTTGAAATTTCTTTTGTAGTGTGTTTTACAATTACTGGTTTGTTTTTCTGAATATCTAACAAAATTTCAAATTGGTTTTGGATTTTTGCATCAGAAGAACTTTTTACAGTTACAGGTTTGTTTGTTGTAATTTGACCATACAAAATTGCCATAGTAGCTCCCAATCCAAACATTCCTCTAGCTTGTTTAAGACCAAATTTTGAACCATAAAGAACAGTTCCAAATGCTAAAGGAATATGCTCAGCATCAATGCCTGGACCATTATCTTTTACAGTCAAAATGTATGGTTTAGGATCTGATTTTTCAGGATCAACGGCTTTAATGGTTAAATGGACATCAGGTAAAATTCCTTTTTGATCACATGCATCCAAAGCATTTTCAACAAATTCTCTAACTGCAGTGTATAATGAACGAGTAGGGTTACTAAACCCTGCTAAATCACGATTACTGTAAAAGAATTCACTTGGTGAAATTTGATTAAATTTTTCCTTAATAGAAGACATCTTGATCTTCCCATAATTGCATTTTTTCTTGTTTTGTTCTTCTATTTGCAGATTCTAATTTATCATAAACTGCACCATGCATGCCACCATTGGAAATAGTAGATATTGCATCAACAACTAATCTGAGTTTATTTGCATCTCCAATAATTGAAACGGTTCGTCCATAAACTGAAATATGTGTACTAGTAAGATTCTCCATATTTTTTCTTGCTCTGCCTCCTTCTCCAATGATCCTCCCTTTTATCCTTTCAACATTTGCATTAGATTTTCCAGCAAATTCTCTAAGATCAATTACATGTAAAGTATTTTCGCCGTCCAACAAAGTCATTGCATTTTCAGGGGAAAATCCTCGTCCAATTGCACTAACAATTTCCATTGCTTTGAACGGTTGCATTTTTTCGACATCACCAACAGATTTTATAAAAACTTCACCATTATCACCGTCAATATCAATTGAAACATAACAAGATTTTTCAATTGAATCTTTAACATTACCAGATTTTCCAATTAAAGCACCTATTCGATCATTAGGTATTCGAATTAATTTTTCAAAGCTCATTTACAATATCCTCAAATACATCATTAGAATCTTTAACGATCATACCTTTTTTCTTAAAGAATCTTGTAATGTTATTAATGTCTCTTTTAAGAAATTCTTTAGAATTTGGATGTCTAAGATCAACTGCAGAACCCAAATCAAACACGACTAATCCATCGTCAGTTTTAAAAATATTATATTCTGAAAAATCACCGTGAACTAATTTTGCTTTATCATATATATCTTGAATTAGAGATATTGCTTGCTCATAGTCATTTTGTTCCACATTTGAGACTAGTAAGGATCTACAAGGTGACCCATTAACACCTACGAAATCCATGGCAAGTACATTATTTGTGACATATAGTGGTCGAGGTACAGGTATACCAGCATCATAACATTGAGATAAATTACGATATTCTTTTTTTGCCCATAAATAGACTAAATTTCTAGTACCTTTTTTGACATGACGAAATCTAGGATCACCTGTAAGATATGGTTCACGTTTTTTAAAATTAGAAGTACTAACCAAATAAATTTTTAATGCAATATCAGTATCATCATCAGCAACTCCCCAGAAAACAACAGATTCTTTTCCAGCACTTATAGAACCATTAACATAAGCAATAACATGATCTGTAATCATTCTATACAAAGTCATTACAGTAGGTTTATCTAAAACTTCATTGACAACTTTGCCTTTTTTAAAACCATCTTCCAAATGTTTTCTTTTAGATTTTGAGTTTAATTTATTATCAATTTTTGATTCTAATTTCCTACTAAGAATGTCAGTCACGATATAACATTCCACATACTAAATAAAATGGATTTCTTTATAGATATAAAATAATTGTATAATGAAAACATATTACATTTTAAAAATAAGTAAAAAGGGAACATCTGAAATCATTTTGATTCCATTTTCATTACATATACCTAATTCTATAGATAAAGAAACAGTTTCTTTACCAACCATATTGATTACAGATGAATTTTTTAATAATAATTTTGCTTCTTCTCTTTCAATAAATTTTTCCCCATAGTAACTCTCAGAAATATTCATAGTCAATTCATCTTGTATGATTTTTTTCCCTAATAATTCAGCATCACAGATATTCAAAGTTGTATTATTTTGAAAATTACTTACACGAACAGAAAATGGCATCATGCATATTTGCCTTTCAAAGTAGATTTTGCTCCACATGCTTCACAAATTAAAAATGAGATTCTATTTTCTTTTAGAATTTTTGTATCAGGGCTTTTACATGTTGGGCATTCAAGATAATCTTTGACATAAATTTGAAACAACCGAGTAAAATCATCAGGGGCCCTACGGCCTACAAACATTGCCTTGTCTCCCAACCTTTCTGCTGGAACTGCAAACTCTTTGGAGAGGTATTGTAATACTTTATCAGGATCTCTTCTTAGTTTTTTTGGAAATTCAGAAAAGTTTCGTAGAAACGTCTTTTGTCCTTCCCACATTACATCGACAATAGGGAGTTCAAATCGTTCAGAAGTATCTTTATTTGGATCACCTAATTTATCTTCAATTCGTTTAAGTAATTTTTCATAGTCTGATTTAGTCACTGAAAAATTGTGTAGACCATACCCTATATTGGTTTTGAAAAATAGAAGTCTTGTGGATTTTTTTGAGATTATTCCTTTGGCATTGCACCAATTCGGAAAACATTAGTTCCACATTCTGGACATGTGCCTTTAACAGCAGGACGTCCATTCTTTAGTTTAGTTTCTTTGGGATCTTTAATGTCCCTTTTTTCTCTGCATTTTACGCAATATGCTGTAACCATTCTGAAATTTTTCAAACTTAGTTGTATTTAGGAAGAGGATGTGAAAAATAATTAACTACATACTAGATGTAAAAAGGGTTTTAGACGTTCAAAACAAAGATTATGAAATTTTAGATATTCAAGAAATTTTTAAAATTGTGTCATAAAATAAACAAAGTAATATGTTTTAGAGGTCATTTTTCAAATAATCATGTATTTTTAGAAAGATTATCAATTATAAACGCCTTAATTATGACAAAAACTATGGCATCTAAAAAAGGAGTAATGATTACAGCAATTATTTTAGGCATTATCACGGGTGCAAGTTTTTTGATTTGGATGATTCCAGAAAATAGTGAGACAACATTTGTTGTAACAAATTATGATGAATATATTGATGGGGTTAAAAATATTCATGAAATTTTAGAGGAATCAATTAACATAGAATATCAAAATCTCATAAATGGTAAGATAAATCCAAATGAATATAACACAATTGCAGATGTGACAACATCACAAATCACTTCACAAATTAGTGAATTTGTAACATCAAAACCACCTGAAAAATGGCAAGATAGTTACATCAATTACATGGATGCTATGAAAAAATTCAATACATATGTGGGGGAGACTAAAGTATTAGCTGATTTAATTGAAAAAGAAAGTACCCATGAAGAATTAACTGATACAATAGAAAAAATCGAATCATTAAAAGAAGAATTCAAAGAATTGGTGCAAATTTCAGATCAAAATAGACCCAACTAGCCTCAAAACACAATTTAGCAAATTACAGATACAGAGAATCATTAAAAAGTAATCATATTCTAAAAGTAGAATGTCACATCAAACAGGTAAGGTAGAAAAAGATGTCAATGCATCTACAGCTAATAAATTACTTGTAATTTGTGTTGATAGAGATAATGATGTTGGAGAAAAAACAGGAATAGTTACACCAGTAATAGGGAGAGATAGATGTATTGAAGCAGCACAAAGGTTAGCATTAGAAGATCCAGAAGATGCAGATTCAAATTCTATTTTTGCAGCAATTAAAACATATGAGGATTTAGTAAGTAAAGGGTACCAAGTAGAAGTAGTTACAGTTGCAGGAGTACAAGACCGAGGAGTACAAGCAGATGAAAAAATTCTTTTAGAAACAAAAAAAACATTAGAAATTTTTCCTGCCAATGGTGCAGTTATTGTTTCAGATGGAGAAGATGATGAAAGTGTCATTCCAGTTATTCAAAATGTTCTACCAGTAGTATCAGTTCAACGCGTTGTAATGAAAGTTAGTAGAAGTGTAGAATATTCTTATGCAGTTTTTGGAAAATATCTTAAAATGATTGCTTATGATTCAAAATATTCAAAATTCTTTTTAGGAGTTCCAGGAATTCTTTTACTAATTGGAGGAATAGCAACCGTATTTGGATACACTGCAGAAATTTTTGCAGTACTTGTAAGTATTTTAGGTGGAGCATTTTTGATTAGAGCTTTTGACATTGACAGAGTATGGTCAAGTTGGTCAAAACCTACACCGATGGGTTTTATCAGAATGTTTACTATGGTTGCAGGCATATTATTGATTCTTTCATCCGTTCCAGCGGGAATTGGTGCAATTGATTCAGAATTGGTGCAATCAAATGAAGAGTTCATTGTAAAAATTTCAGATAAAATTGTTATAGGACAATTTGTTGCAGGCATATTACCAATTTTATGGATTGGTATAGGTGCAATATTTGTAGGAACATTACTAAGTAACTGGATTGGCGGAATTCCAAGACAAATTAGTGACATTTTAAGAATAATTGTTTTAGGAGCGCTATATCCAATTATTTTACAATTTACAAACATTATGATTTTTGATGATAATTCATTGACTTTGATTCCACCACTTTTAGGAGGATTAGCTGTTACCTTAATTTCAGCAACAATTCTCTTTAAGAAATATAGAAAAAATAAAGATCAAGAAATGATTTCAGATTAAAAAAATGGGTAAAATGATCCAAATAACACTGATATCATCTATATTTTATTAATTATCTGAGGCGTTAAGAAATCAGCAAAATAAAGGATATTATTTTTCAAATTTCAGGAATTTACAAAATTTATGGGAAAAAATTAGAAAGTGAAGTTAAAAGTGGGGATATTCCAAATCATGTAGCTTTAATTTTAGATGGTAATAGACGATGGGCAAAAATGCATTTGGCAGTTACAAAGAAAGGTCATCATAAAGGAGCAGATGCTGTTGAAAATCTTCTGGATTGGTGTGAAGAGTTCAATATTAAAATTGTAACATTATATGCACTTTCATCAGAAAATTTGGATAGAAATGATGATGAGTTAGAACATTTGTATGAATTAATCCACATGAGACTTGAAAAGTTATACAATGATCCAAGAATTCATAGATGCAAAATGAGAGTTACAGGTATTGGGAGAATTGAATTGTTGCCTGATTCAATTAAAGAAATTTTAAAAAAATTAGATGATGTCACAAAAAATTATGATAATCATTTTCTAAATATTGCATTAGCATATGGTGGACAAAATGAATTGGTAGATGCAATTAAAAAAATGGGTAAAAAAATCAAAGACGGTTCACTAAATATTGCAGATATTAATAAAAAGGAAATAGAATCAAATCTGTATACATCATATTTACCACAATCATCTCCAGATATGATTTTACGTACATCAGGAGAAAAAAGATTAAGTGGTTTTTTGATGTGGCAAAGTGCATACAGTGAATTAGTATTTATGGATATTTTTTGGCCAGAATTTAGGAAAATTGATTTGATGAGAGCAATTAGAACTTTTCAAGAAAGAAAAAGAAGGTTAGGAAAATGATTAGAGAAACATCAGCAGGGATCGTATTATTTAGAAAAGAAAATTTAGAAAAGTTATTTTTATTATTACACTATCCCTCGGGGCATTGGGATTTTGTGAAAGGAAAAATGGAAAAAGGTGAGTCAACTCATGAAACAGCAATTAGAGAGACAAAAGAAGAAACAGGAATAACAGACATTACATTTTTAGAGAATTTTGAAGAATGGATTGAATATGATTTTCAATGGAAAAGAGAATTAGTTCAAAAAAAGGTTGTATTTTTTTTAGCTGAAACTAAAACCAAAGAAGTTAAGATATCACACGAACATCTCAATTACACATGGGTGAATTATAATGAAGCGATGGAAAAAACAACATTTGAAAATGCAAAAACAGTTTTAACAAAAGCACAAATGCTACTTACCAAAACTTTGTAAATGTAATTCTTTTGCTGTATCTATTGGTGTTTTTGAATTCAATATAGTTCTCCCAACAATTAGATAATTACTTCCATGTGAAATAACATCACGTGCATTTCCACCTTGAGTTCCAACCCCTGGAGAGAAAATACTCAAATTTTTTCCTGCTTTTTTTGAACAATATTGAATAATTTTTGGAAAAGTTGCACCCACTACTATACCATCAACTTTTGCAGTTAATGCCCAATCAAGAAATAATTGATATAGTTGTTGTTTCTTTTTCATTTTTATTTCCATATCATAAGATAATTTTGCCTCAGGTGCACTCATATGACATAAAGTGATTACACCTTTCTGATTTTGATGTGCAGATTTTACTAAATTTTTTAGACTATCTAATCCCATTATAGGATTAGCGATTACTGCATCAAATCCCAAGTTCCATAAATTTTCAGTTGTTACACGATTAGTGTTTCCAATATCATTTAATTTGATATCTGCAATGGTTTGTAATCCATATCTATGAGCTGTTTTGTTAATTTTAATAATTTCTTTTCCACTCAAAGGTAAAAGTAAATGAAAATTTAATTTAATTCCACACAAATATGGATGTAATTTTTTAATATTTTGAATAGTTTTACTTTCTAAATTTTTTACTGAAACATCATAGTCATTTGCAAGAATCACCTTCCCATTGGCTTTTGAGATGTTAGATAATCTAGTTTTGAAGGTGGCCATAATCAACTAAAGGGTGTGTCTCTTTTAATTTTATAATTTTGATATAAGAATAACCATGTTCAGAAGGGTTTTCTACAAAAGTAGGATCAATTCCATTAGTAGACGAAAATTTTAGAAATGGTTTACTGGGATCGTTGTTTAAAACAACATGACAATAATAAGAAGTTCCCTCATCATTAAAATTCATAAAAACTCCCAAAAGCCATTTATCATTATGAGGGAATAAAAACAATGGGAAAGGAATTTCATCAAAACCCCAAGTAAGTTTTGCAAGACTAGAAACGTCTTCTAATTCAATGGGTTGATATCTATCAAGAGTTCCATTTCCAGGTTTCAAAGTTTTAGGAAGAGATTTGATTCGAATAATTGGAGAATAAAGTTTACTAGAATCAGAAGTTGTATCGACAATTTCTGATTCTTCTTTTCCACCTTTTAATCCATAACACAGGTAATGACCATTATGATCTAAAGGAGTATAATACACAATAGGTTTTTCTTTGAGAACATCCATTTGAACTGATAAAATCTTTTGTCCATTATGATCATGTAAAAAAGAAACACGTGGTGCACGTTCTAAAGCACATACAAGCCTAGAAAATTCTAAAGTTGAATTTACTTGAACATAGCGTGGTAATTTATCACTAGAAGAACTTTGTAATTTATCCACGAAGATTTCTAACAGATTATCAAATTAAACTTATCCAAAAAAATAGAGCCTAAGATCTTCTATCTATAACATCATTAACAGCTGGACCAGTTCCAATTATTGTTACAGGGGTATTTAGTTCATCTTCAATATTTTTTATGAATGATTTTGCAGCCTCAGACAAATCATCATACAAAGTTTTTCCTGCACAATCTGAAAATAATACATCTAATTTTGTAATTGAAACTTGGGTGGCACCATTAAGCATAATTGCACGCCTAGCTAAATCAAAATCAAAATCAGCAGCACGTCTCTGACGACCAGTCACAGTTCCAAATTCAGACCATCCCTTTTTCTCTGCCTCTTCTAAAGAAAGTTCTTTTTCAAGTGGACCAGTACCTACACGGGTAACATATGATTTGAAAACAACAATTACTTCATCCACTTTAGTAGGTCCAATTCCAATATCAGCACATATTCCAGATGCAGTAACATCTTTTGAGGTAACAAATGGGTATGTTCCATGCCATAAAGAAAGAAAGGTTCCTTGTGTGCCTTCAATAAGGACATTTTCATTTGCATCAAGTGCAGAATTAATCTCTTGAGGAACATCAGTAATAAGAGAAGATAAGGAATCAAAATCTTTGGCCAAATTCAAAACTCTCATTGCTCTGTCTGCATTAGCGGGTCCAGTACCAGAACCAGTACTACCAATTTTTTCTTTTAATTCACCTTTAGAATCACGAGTTAGATGGGTTTCTTCAATTACTCCACAATGTTTGTCAATAAAGGAACGTCCAGATACATCAAAATCATCAATTTCTTTTTTTAGAACATCAGGGTTAATTACAACTCCAGGTCCAATCATAACTTTGGCATTTTTATTCAAAAATCCACTTGGCAACATTCGAACTTTGTAAACTTTATCTCCATCCCTAATAGTATGTCCAGCATTTGGGCCAGCACCACCACGAACTATAATTTTTGGATTATCATTAATTGCCAAATAGGAGATAATTTTTCCTTTACCCTCATCCCCAAAAAAGCCGCCAACAACAACAGTTGATGTCATATTGTAAAACTCTATTTCGTTTATTTAAGCTAAAGTGTTTCCACATGATTTTATATCTAACATGGATTTTCTTAGATCGATGGTTGGAGAAAATTTTGCGGGAAACATCATTGTAAATTTAGCTAATCTTCCAGATTTTCTAAGAAACCCAATTTTGAAAAAAAGAATGATGGAGTTTTTTTCATTATCAAAACCAGATCAAGATGAAGTAATTAATAATGCATTAGAAGCAGGACCAACAATTCCATTTCCAAATTTTGCAAAATTGTTTAAAACATGGCTAAAAATTTTGGCTTCACTTTCAGAAGAACAAAGAGAAGGGTTATTTTTAGCATATATCGATGAAATTTCAAAAAACCCTCAAAAACTCATTTTATTTAATTTAGATGGAATTTTAGAGATATTTTTGACATTAGATGAAAATGAAAAAGAAGTCATATCCAATACAATTAAAAAAATAATCAACGGGTTAGATACAGAACAAAAAAGAAGGGTACTAGTTATAGTGCCAGATAATGCTAAAAAACACTTGAAATTTTAATTATTTACAGGCTCATCAGGTTTTCTATTATCTTCATCAGTAAAATCAATTACTTCACCTTCAGGAGATAAAACACCTACAAAGATTTTTTCATGTTTTTTTAGTAATTTTCTATGATCAAGCATAGACATGTCAAGTTTCATTTCATTCATTACCATGATTTGGTATTCTTTCCATTCGGCCCAGCATTTGTTACAAGTAGGATATTTTTCAGCAACAACTCCAAGATTTTCAGTATCAGGAATAGAGTTTTTACATTTTGTACAAATTCGACTCATAAAAAAATTACAATAATGAACTACTTTTATCTTTTTTTGAATGTAAAACAATAATAATTATCAAAGACGTAGTGGGGCATGAAGATCAAATGTCCAAAGTGCAAAGAGAATGCTGAACTAACAATGGATTACTCGTCGGTAAAATGTGGAACTTGTGATTTGGATATGAGTTATGGAGAATATATTAAATTTGTAGCACATAATGAATCAAAATACTCAGATATTTTAGGTGACTATACAGGCAGTACAGAAGGTCAAACAGCAGGTTCACTAGATGAATGGGATTAGCTAAAAAGTAAAATCATTCATCAGATTAAAATAATTAGCTCAATACAATACTAACCATACTTGGAATTTTTGTTAGAGAATATACTCAACTTAATAGGGTTTTTGGTAGGGTTTGCGATTGGAACAATGTCATTAATTGGATTTAGAAACACAGGGAGTCCAACACTATTTAGATTAACATTAGCATTTTTTTCAATAAGTTTTGGTTTTTTTATAATATGGGCAGGATATATGGTAGAAGACTTTATTTTCAAATCAGGAAGTATTGAAAGGTGGATTCAAACTCTTGGAATTGCAATTCAAACAATAGGTTATTTTTTTATTGCATTTTCACATAGCATAAAATCATTTTTCCCAAAATCAAATTATTTCAGATCTATAGGATTTTTTCCTTTGTTTCTAGTATCATCAATTCAGTTAGAACATATTTTCAGATCTGTCTCATTCATACTATTGGTATATGGTGCCATTGAAACAATGTTATCATATTTTAAAAATAAGAATAAAGGTGCAATTTCAGTTTCAGTAGGATTGTCATTTTTAGCATTAGGAGAATTTTTAGGATGGTATTCCTTTGTTTTCCCAGAATCAATTCTATATCCAATTTCAATGATAATTAAAATCGCAGGCTTGATAGCATTGTTCATTCCGGTGAGCAAAGTACCTTTAACAAAAATAAAATTTGATGGAGATTTTGAATAAATTCAAACTAGGCACAAAAACCAAAAATGTGTCAAATTCTTTTATCTTTTTAGTATATTGAAAAAATTCAATGGTCTATCATAGAAATTTAAAGTAATTTCAATTAACAAATGGCAGAATATAGGACACAAATGAAAATTATTGGGGAAATTTTATCAACAACTAGAGATGATCTTCAAGATGAGAATGGAGCAACAGTAACATATCTAATTAGGAAAGCAAACATATCTCATTCCAGAATTTCAAATTTATTAAAAACACTAGTGTCTCAAGGTCTCTTAGAACGAATAGAATCACAAGGATCAAAGAAATACAAAATCAGTCAAAACGGTAGAGAATTTTTACAAGCATATTACTCATTTACAAATTTTGCAGATAATTTTGGATTAAGTATCTAATCATCTATTTCTTCAAATTCATCTTCAAAATCATCTTCAAAATCATTATTATCAAAATCAGAAAAAGAATGAAACATAATTACAAACAACTAAACATCATCATTAAAAATGTATATAGAAATAAATGATGATAAAAATCGAAAAGCATGTTAAAAGTAAATTGTGATAAAAGTGGAATTGAAAAAACAAAAGAAAAAATTAAGCAGGGCGGAGTAATTATTTTTCCAACAGATACAGTTTATGGAATCGGATGTGATCCATTCAATGAAAAAGCTGTAAAAAGAATTTATGAAATTAAATCTAGAGAAATTTCAAAACCACTTCCTGTTTTAGTATATTCAAAAGAGGTTGCAGAAAAAATTGCATCATTTGACAAATTTACAAGTAAAATTGCAGAAAAATTTTGGCCAGGACCATTAACAATAATTTTAAAAATAATTGATACTGATTTAAGAAAATCATTAAATCTAAATGAAAAAATTGCAATTAGAGTTCCAAATAACAAATGTGTTTTAGAGTTATTAAAAAAATGCAATTTTTTAGTTGGAACTAGTGCAAATATTTCCAAAGAATCACCATTTACAGATCCTGATAAATGTTTAAAGAATTTACAAGATTATGATATTTTTATGGATGGTGGAATAATTACAAACGGAAAGGAATCGACTATTATTGAAATTGAAAATAATGAGATAAAAATTATTAGAGAAGGTTATTTGAGTAAAAAGGAAATTTTAAAATTATGAATTTAATCGTCACATGTCCAAGACATCTTGAACCTGAAACAGAAGAGGAATTGAAAAATATTTTAGAAAAACTGGGGGATTCAGAACCTGAAATAAGAATTACAAATATGTCAGGGATTTTAACTGTTCAAACAATTTTAGAACCAATTCAAATTGTAAGAAAAGTTAAAGAGATGATTCTAGATGAACCATGGAGTATTAGGTATTGTTCTAGAATAATTCCAATTCAAAAAGTTGTTGAAACACAAATTAGTGAGATAGAAAAAAACGCTTCAGAAATTTCTGAGCAAATTTTAGAAGATGAAAAATATAGAATTTCAATTGAAAAAAGAAATTCTAATATTTCAAGTAAAGAAATAATCACAAAAATTGCGAATCAGATAAAAAATAAGGTGTCACTTGAATATCCAGACAAAATAATTTTAATTGAAATTTTAGGCAATAAAACAGGTATTTCTATTTTAAAAAAATCAGATGTATTAAGTATTGAAAAAACAAAACGTAGTTTATCAGAATAAAACAGATGCTTTTTCAACCAAAATATCTTCTAAAGGAGTTTTTGAATAAACAGAATCAAGTTCATTTTTTGTTATTTTAAAATGTCTTATTAGAGACAAATCATAATTTTTTGAAAATATATTTTTCAGTTCTGAAGATAGATCATCACATATTGATTGTGGTATTGTTACATTCCCTATTGCAATTAATGCAAAATCTTTTTTAGGTTTGATACCTACGATTTTAATCGCATTAGATATTTGTGTAGTCAAAGCAAATCGCATTAAAATATCAGTTTCTAGTTTATTTGAAAGTAAAATATTATTTTTTTCAGAATTCAAAGATAAAAATAAAATTTTTTTTAAATGGGATTTATTCAAAATGAAATTGCTTGAAATTGCTTGAAATTGTATTTTAGGATATTTTTTTCTTAGATCATCAATGAATTTTACGTTAATTGTATTCTTGCCCTTAATTTCAATTATTTGAATTTGTTTTTTCAATATTTTAAAATTTATTTTTTTGGACAAACCACCATGAATTACAGGAATTATACTAACAAGATCATCATTTTTTATCAAAGTTGATTTTCCATCCATTGCAGATGAGTCAACACCATTTATTGCAATCAAAATATTTTGAGTATCCAATTCAGGGTAGTTTTCAGGTTTTAATTTTAACAAAACAGGAATTAGTTCAGATATGGTGATATTAGAAATGTCAATGTCTAATTGATCTTTTAAAAAAGACTTTTTTGCACCTCCAATAAATTTTACTTTAATCATATCATATCAAGATAAAACAAAGAAGTGGTGTTTAGAATATTATTCAGTTTTCTCTTCAACAGTTTCAGAAACTTCAGATGTAGAATTATCCATTACAATTACAGAATCATCATCTTCAGGTGTTGAAAGTTCTGATGAATCATTTACAATTTCAATGTCTTGTTCAGTCTCTGTAATTGAGCGTGAAGCCTCAATTCTATCTTGTTTTGTTTTTTCTTCACGAATCTCTTTTTTGATGAATTTTGTAATATAACCAGCAATTTCATTTTTAAGACCTTTTGAGCGGATTATAGAAATTTGATTTAGAACTTGTTTATTATCAGCAAAATCCACACCGAATTTTGATTTATGTTCATCTAACACTTCATATGAAAGACGTTTTATTCTGTCCATAGACAATCTAGAAAATAGGGTGTTTTATACCTATATTCCCAAAAATGAAATTGAGTTTTTTTCCAATATAGAAGACATGTCATCAAATGTTTTTCCAAGAATTTTTGATGCACAGAAAATAACACTTGGAATAAAGCTGATTTGGGCAGATTTCATTTCAAAACACCTAGAAAAATGTACAGGACCATCAGTCTCAACAAGAATTTTAGATTCATCTGTTTGAGATAACAAAGTTTGTTTGTCATTAGCATAAATCGTTACAGGTCCATAAGACACGAAAAAACCCATATCCATTGCTTTTTGAAGTTGTTTTTTACTTCCATCAAACCAATGAAGTAAAGCATGTTTTGTTTCATAAGAAGTCATGATTTCAAAAACATCATCAAGACTTTTCCTAGAATGAATTGAAACAGGTTTATCAAATTTTTCTGCTAATGATAATAACGTTTCAAATACATGAATCTGTCTTTTAGTATCTTCAGGGGTTTTAGTATATGTAGGATCTAACCCAATTTCTCCAATTCCATTAAGATTTACATGATGCTCATCAATTAAGTTAATCATTTTTTCAATTTCGTCGTTTGCACATTCAGGATGAATTCCAATGAAGGGTAAAACATGATTACTTTTTTTTGCAAGATTCAATGTATCTAAAGAGTTTTTAACATCCATTGATACACAACAAGCTTTCATTTTCATATACTCCATTCCTTTTAAAATAAATTCGATGTCAGAAAAATAGTTAGGATCAGATAAATGAATGTGTGAATCAAAATACCATGTCATTTCTTTATCGATTGTTAAAATAGTCTGTATAAATCGATTCCTAGGTGATATTTTTTCACTCATTATCTTTTTTCGGAAAAAACTAAAAGAAAATTTATGAAATCATCAGAATTGGGATTATCTGCAATGTATAGAATTCTAAAAAAAGCAGGTGCTGAAAGAGTAAGTGATGAATCTGCAGATGAATTAAGAAGAGTGATTGAAGAATTAGCGGAAGGAATCGCAAAGAGTGCTGTAGATATGGCAGCTCATGCAAGTAGAAAAACAGTGAAAGGAGAAGATATTAAATTAGCTTCGAAACCATTTAACAAATTCTAATCTAAAGAGTTAATTGTTCATTTCATGTTTTTTAAAACGGTACTCTGGCAGAACGGTTATGCGTGAGCCTGCAAAGCTTATACAAGGGGGTTCGACTCCCTCGGGTACCTTATTCAACAATTACTTGTCCTTCCATCCAAGGATGAAGGGTACAAAAATAATCAAATATTCCTGATTCATCAAAAGTGAGAGAAAACGATTCATATGGATCCAAATATCCACTGTCAAAAAGATCTGTTGGAGAATCATAAAATCCAGAAGTGACACTATGAAAAGCTGAATCTTCATTTACCCAAGTTACTTGTTTACCTTTCTCAACAAAAATTTCTGATGGAATGTAACATCTGTTTTCAATTTCACATCCAGGACGAGAAACTTTTGTAGGCATTATAACATCTACGTGTTCAATAATTTTCAAATCATTTTCATCGTTTGAAGAGTCATCAAAAGAAACAAATGCAAAAACATATGCTAACGCAACGATTATTGGAATTATCAAGAGTAATTTTTCTTTCAATTTTCATCAGATCTCAAACTTAGTTATTACATAATTACCAGATTCTCTAAATATATAACATATTAGAAAATAAATGTCTCAAAATTTAAATGGATTATTAGAGTACATTCCAGGTTCAAAGGCATTATTAGTAGAAAAGGATTCTAGTCCACCTTTAGAAGGATTTTCAGAAAATGTTCTAGAAAGTATTCATGAATACGCTGAAAATTCTAAAAACGAGGTTGAAAAAGGCAATAACTTTCTTCAGTGGATATTAACTAGGGTTTTTGAAGCAACCGAAGATGATGCTGCAGATGCCATTGTTGATGGAGCTAATGATCTTGGAATTGATGCCTATCTACCAGTAGATTTTTCAGATAATACAATTAGGTTATTTCAATCAAAATATGGAACATCACATTCACTTGAAGCAATTGCAAAATTCAAAGAAGATGTCAAACGACTTTTAGCAAAAGATGTCATCAAAATGAGACCCGAGCTTGCACATCTAGTGACAAAAATCAAAGAAAAAAATCTCAAAATAAAATGCTGTTATGTAACAGATCAAAGAGTAGAATATGACGACGATATTGTTGAAATAATAGATGAAGAAAAAATAGTGCAAAAATTATGGGATCGAATTAAAAAACCAGCTGCAGGTAAAAAATCATCAATTAAATTGGAAAGAATGCTTAGACATGAAAATACAATATTAGGAATTTTGAAGTTACGTGAACTTACTGAATTTGTAAGCAAAAATAGAGAATATGTATTTGAATCAAATATCAGACAATGGATGCAATTTAAAACAACAGTCAACAAAGGATTACGTGAAACATTACAAACTAATCCAAGTAAATTCTTTTTTTACAATAATGGAATTACGATTGTAGTAAATGATTTTACAGAATTAGGAGATAATTGGATTGATCTTCATGCACCTCAAATTGTCAACGGAGCTCAAACATCAAATTCAATTCTAGATCACTCAAAAAGAACAAAAAACATGGACGGTTCGATGACAGTTACAATAATCAAAGCTGATGATGAACAAGAGCAAAATAATATTACAAAATATAGAAATTCTCAAAATTCGGTTAGAGGAAAAGATCTTGTTTCTCTAATGGATTTTCATAAATCAATTAAATCACAGTTAAAAAATTGTGGTTATTTTTATGAAATTCAAGCAGGTTCTTTTGATACAAAAACAAAATCAAAACAATGTGAATATGACGGAGATTCAACATACAATAATTATCTTCCAGATAATCACAAAAAAGTTATTGTTGCAAAAGATGCAATTCAATCACTTGTTGCAGGAATTGAACAAAGACCAACTGAAGCATATAGTTCTCCTGCACAATTTCTTCCAAGAGGTCGAAAATACGATGATGTTTTCAATGACAATCTAAAAGATGATTATAGAGTTTTACTCTATCCATATCTTGTAAAAGAATTTGCAAAAAAATCACTGAAATATGGAAAGAAGGGAGGACATAAAACAAAAAGATATTCTACATTATTTTTTGTGGCAGTTTATTTTAGAATTCTTCACAAAAACATTTTGGAATCAAAAGGGGATTTTAAGAAGGATGTACGAAAATTAGAACCCATATTTCGTAGTTTTAAATTAAATTCTAGAATTTTAAAGACCACAGATATTATTGTTACAAAATTTCTTGATGATACAGTCGTAGATGATGAAATTGAATTAGCAAATACAAAACACAATTTCTTTTCTCAACATGTTTGGAATGATACAATGTTACGAGTAATTGATAAAAAAATTAGACAAGAAGAAGATGAGATTTTTGCTTTAAAAAAATTAGTTAATAGTTTGTTCTAATTTCAAAGGTAGAAGTCCAACCAAGTAAAAATCTTGCAGGAGGTTTACATTGGTCAGACTAACTACCTAAAGACAATAGAAACCAGTAATATTTAACATGATTTTTACAAGAACAATTTTTTCGGGAATGTTTTTTATATACAAGAAAAAAGGTCAAGGTGATTTGAAATCCAAAGATAAATGTGGTATTTGTAGCGAAAAAATTGAAACCCCTTTTTATCCCATGAAAGAATGGGGAATAGAGGGTTCAATGTGTGGGAAATGTTATTCAAAAAAAATCAATGAGTACTATCCAGGAGATCATGCCAGAGTTAATACACATTTGGATTAATTTAGTTTTGAATATTTATTTACATTTAGACAATTCCAGGATAAAGTATCGTCTTTAACATCCTTTTCTTCTAAAAATTTAATGTCTGTAATTATTTTTTTTCTTTTCAATAAATTTACTTGAAAGCTGGAAAATTTTTTACAATCACATTTGTTGAATAAACATACATCATCATCACCTTCATCATGATCTTGTGCTTCATGGCCACAATCACACATGGCATCTTTTTTTGCATCATCAAGTGATTTATCTGAATAAACTCCCAATCTCAAATATGCTTCACCACCATGGCCTTTCTTAAAGCGTTCATAATTTTCAGATTTTGGCAATACTTTGAAAAATGATAAATTAGTATCAGGTTTTTGTGAATCTGAACCCATGATGAACCAATATTCATCATCCATTTCTACAAATCTAAGTTTTATCGATGAATCTACCCACCAATGAATGGTATCATGCCAAAGTGATGCAGATTCTTTTCGATCAGTAATTAATGGAACAACATTCATTCTAAGATCATAGTACCTATAAGCAACACCTACAAAGTCATCAAACCAAGGGATAGATTGTTGAGAAGACATCATAAAGAAAACAAGTAGTGCTTATTTATCTGATCTGAATGAATGGTAATACGCTTATATCTTAGTTTTAAACAGTGTTACACATGGTTTCCTATAGAACAAGTATGCAAATTGTTGCAGATCTGTTAACTGTAACTGAACAATCAGGTCAAGAAGGAATCAAAACAACATCTCTTTTAACAAAAGCAAATCTCTCTCACTCAAGACTATCCAAATTCTTGCAGAATTTAACAGGTGCAGGTCTAATCAATAAAATAGAATATGAGGGTAAGAATACATTTGTCATTACTCCAAAAGGTAGACAATATTTGGAATCATATGTAAACTTCTCCAGTATTGCAGAATCATTTGGATTAGAACTCTAAAATCTATTTTTTAGATTTTCTTCGTTTTTCGTTAGCTTTTTGTCGTTCTTTTTTCTCTTTGTATGAACTATAAAAGACAATTAAGATAATTCCGCCAATTGAACCATAAAATAATGGAAGCAACGGTACTTCACGCATTTCTCCAGTAAGAGGAGAAATCCAAGCAATAGGAATTCCCACAACCATAAAAATTAGAATTACTGTAAGATATTTGTCCAGAACATTTCTAATTTACAAAACCATATATCTTTTTGATTTTATGGGATGAGAGGTAGAAAAGTATGACAAAAATTCTGGACATTATAGGATTGGTTCTAATTGCAATAATGACATTAAGTTTTGTAGGAACATTTGTGTCATATGGAATTAAAAGTGGAACATCATCAGAAGTGTTTTGGGGATGTGCAGGAGCAACATTATTGATCATTGTATTTAGAAAAATGAAAAAAAAGCAAGAAGAAAAAGAAAATTAAAAAACGATATTATGATCTGATCAGCTACAAATCAACCAGCAGATCTATAAAGGAGTGATTCATGAAATGGGTGTGAGAGATATGGAAGGGCAAAATAAACAATGGTGGAAAGGTTTAGGAATCGAATTAGAAACAGATATCGAAACATTTAACGAATAAAAATTTAGTTTTCAAAATAATTTTACAGAGCCTTGAACGGGGTACGAACCCGCGACCTAACGCTTACGAGGCGTTCGCTCTACCAGGCTGAGCTACCAAGGCATGATTGGTCAAATTCATCAGAGTTAATAAAAAGCCTTTCCGAGTTGGATTAATTGAAGAAAACCATTTCAGGGATTAGAGGTATTTTTGGTGAAGATTTAGATCTTAAAGATATTCTAGAATTTTGTAATAATTTTTCATCGTTAATCAAATCTAAAAAATGCGTAATTGGTAAAGATACAAGACCAACAGGCTCCATTATTAGCGAAACAGCAAAAGCTGCATTAATGAAAAATGGAATTGATGTTTTTAATTTAGAAACAACACCAACGCCCGTAATATTTAGAGAATCAAGAAAATACGGAGCTGGTGTAGTAGTATCATCATCACACAATCCAATTGAATGGAATGGAATAAAATTCATCATTGAAGGAAGAGGAATTAATGAACAAGAATTACCAAAAATTATCAAACATCAAGAAATTATAAAATCAAAAATAGGTTCAGAACAAGAAATTTGTTCCTCATATATTGAAGAGGCACAAGAAATTATAGGAAAAATAGAAAGTCATCCGGAAATTGTAGTTGATATTGGAGGAGGGGCTGCAAAAGAATTTGCCCCAAATCTATTAAAAAATGTGGGTTGTAATGTAAAAATTCTAAATAATGAATTATCAAATTGTACAAGAGGTCCAGATCCTACATCTGATGAATTATTAGACTTGTCAACTGCGTCAATGAAAAAAGAAATAGGTTTTGCATTTGATTTAGATGGAGATCGTCTCGTAGTGGTTAGAAAAGGACAAAAACAGACTCCAGATGTTACATTAGGATTAGGTATTGCAAAATCTTTAGAATTAGGATACAAGAAATTTGTTCTGAGTATTGATACCAGTGTTTCAATTGAAAAATTCATCAAAGAAAATGGTGGAATGGTACAAAGATCAAAAGTAGGAGAAGCAAATGTAATAGATCTAATGTTAAAAACATCATCACAAGCAGGCGGGGAAGGAAGTAGTGGAGGATTTATTTTACCAGAATTCAATTATTGTAGAGAAGGAATTCTTACAAGTGGTTTGATTGCATCAATGTTAGGTACATCAAGATTTGATGAAATTCTAAACTATATGGGAAATTATTTTCAAATAAGAGATAAAATAAAAATTGATTCGAACTTTCATGATAAAGTAATTCAAGAGATCAATACAAAATTTTCAAGGGAGTTTTCTGAAGTAAATACATTAGATGGAATTAAAGGGGTTATTGATGAAAATAGTTGGGTATTGATAAGAAAATCAAATACAGAAGATATTATCAGAGTTTCAGCAGAATCAAATGATAAAGAAAAATGTAAAGAAATTGTAAAAAAAACATTAGACATGGTGAAAAATAGTTATGACAAAATTAGATGAATTTTCAATAATTGAAATTTTTCAAAAGAATTTGGTAAAAAAGAAATTTGTTTCTGAAGATGTTGAATTTTTCACAATAGGAAAAACAAAAATGGTTGCAAAAGTAGATACGCTTGTAGAGAGTACGGACATCCCCTCAAAAATGAAATTGTCTGATGCAGCAAGAAAAAGTGTGATTGCATGTATTAGTGATTTTGCTGCAAAAGGCGTTAAACCTCAATATGGAATAATTTCAGTGAACCTGCCAAGAACTATTTCACGCATAAAAATTAGAGATATTGTAAAAGGATTCAAAAAAGCTTGTAATGAATATGATGTTTTAATTCTTGGTGGAGATACTAACGAGGGCAAAGAAATAGTGTTTAACGTTTGTATTTTTGGAGAAAGTGAAAATATAATTTTTAGAAAAGGTGCTAAAAAAGAAGATTTAATTTTTGTGACAGGACCATTTGGATATACTTCTTCAGGATTAAACATGATTCTTAAAAAGAAAAAAGGAAGGGATGATTTTGTTAGAAAATCTATGAATGCAGTAACAAATCCAAAACCCAAACTAAATTTTGGTTTAAAAAATAAAAAATATTTTTCATCTTCAATGGATTCTAGTGATGGATTATCAACAACGTTAAATGAAATGTCAAAACAAAGTAGAAAAAAATTCATTGTAAATAATATTCCTGCAATGAAAGATTTGAAAGAACATGTAAAATCATATAAATTGAATCTAAATAATTTGGTATTTCATGGTGGGGAAGAATATGAATTTGTATTTACTGTATCACCAAAGTATAAACAAAAAATTTTAAAAAGTGCAAAAATTCTCAAAACACCAATTATTGAAATTGGGTATGTCACATCAGGTACAGGAGTTTTTGTTCAAGAGAAAAATAATTATAAGATTTTAAAAGATTTAGGATGGAGTCATTTTAAATAATTATTCATTATGAGAAAAATTTCGTTCCACATTATTGATTATATTAAATAAAGAATCAGCAGGTAGAATAGAGACACATTCTTTCATCCATAAATCATCAAGATACAATAATCGTTTCATATCATTTTCAAGGATTTCATCAGGATTGGAATCAGGGTAAATTGTATGAATTTTATATCCTTCATTAGCAATTTGTTGACATTTTTTTTCTTGAGGCGATAAAATGTCGTTGATCGGAGTCAGTGATTGAAAAATTGCAGATCCTACTAAAAGGGATGTAATTCCCATCACAAGTGCCAATAAAGTAATTGAAGGCATCAAAAACTTGTGTATAGTTATAATATATGAATAATAATCAATTTTAAGTCAAATTTCCAAATTTTGGAAAAATTAAGAAAATCAATGTATTTTAAACCCTTTAAGGCGTGAATACACATTGTCAGAAGTTGAGGCTAAAGTAGAGGAAGTTCCAGTAGAAGAGACTGAAGCTGTTGTCGAAAAAGTGGAAACTGAAGTAACAGAAGAAACTAAAACCCAACCAGAGACAAAAAAAGAAGGTCCTGAGAAATGGGGAATAGCCCATATTTACAGTAGTTACAATAATACAATAATTCACATGACTGATCTTACAGGTGGCGAAACTGTCGCTATAAGTTCTGGTGGAATTCATGTTAATGCAGATAGATATGAATCATCACCATTTGCTGCAATGAAAGCTGCAAATGCAGTGGTAGAATCTGCAAGAACTAAAGGATTTGCAGGATTTCATATCAGGGTTCGTGCAGTTGGAGGAGTTGGTTCAAGAGTTCCAGGTCCTGGTGCACAAGCCGCAATTAGAGCATTGGCAAGAGGTGGATTTAAAATTGGAAGAATTGATGATGTTACACCAATACCTCATGATACCACTAGAAAGAAAGGTGGAAAAAGAGGAAGAAGAGTCTAATCAACTATCTTTATTTTTACATTACATCCTCTAGAAATAAAATAATCAATAATGAATTCTGCAAATTTTTCTTGAGGATTATTTTGTTTATATTTTTGCAACATGTCAGAAAACTTTTCTTCAATACTGTTTTGTAAATTAGGCTTAAAAGATAATTTGAAAAAAGTCCATCCAAATTTAGAAGAAGATTCACCAAGAACATATCCGTTGTAAGCACCTACAAGAGTTTCCATATGTGATAATGCTTTTTTTATTGACAACAAATCATCTACATAATTCTTCGTTTCTACTTCTAAGATTAAACTCACATCAATCACCAGATTCAGATGATTGATTACTAAGTTTATCATTCAACGAAACAAATTTTCCATCTTGTTCAACATTGATTTTTGTTTCCATTCGAATATTCAATCCAATTGATCTAAATAATGCCAATAATTGACCGCCATCAATTATCTCATTAATTTCACCAGTTTTAATTAATTCTAATAATTTTTGAATAATCATTTTAGTTTCATTAGGAAATTGGAATTCTGCATTTTCTAAAACTTCCAACCCTCTAAATCCTAATTTTGTAACTAATAGATCTCTAGGATTTTCTGAGACAGGTTTTGGGGATTCAGGAGTAGATTCAACATTATTTTGTGATGAAATATTTTTTTGCATTTCAGCTAGTCGTTTTGCTTTTAGTCGTTCAAGTTCAGAATCTTCACTCAACCTTTAATCACACCTATAGGCACCAATTTTGCAACTTTTGTAGCAATTCCCAAATTATGAGATACATTTACCACAGCATCAACATCTTTGTAGGCTTGAGGAGTTTCTTCCACTACACCATCTCTTGTTAATGCTTTGATAAATATGCCCTTGTCATTAAGAGATTTTTTAACATTTTCTTCAGTGTAATTTCGTCTAGCTTTTGAACGAGACATGGTTCTTCCAGCACCATGGGCAGTTGAGCCAAAACTCAAATCCATTGAGTTTGGTTGTCCAAGTAAAACCCAACTAGCAGTTCCCATAGATCCTGGAACTAAAACAGGTTGACCCAAATCACGATAACGTGATGGAATTTCATCACGATTTGCAGGAAATGCTCTTGTTGCACCTTTTCTATGAACAACAACTTTTCTTTCTCTACCATCAACTTTGTGTTTTTCTACTTTGGCAATATTATGAGCAACATCATATACTAAGTTCATTTCAAGATCAGATTCAGATTGATTAAATACTCGTTCAAAAGATTTCCTGGTCCAATGAGTTAACATTTGTCTATTACTCCATGCAAAATTTAATGCAGCAAACATTGCTTTTCTATATGAATCACCTTCTTCAGAATTATTTGGAACACATGCAAGTTCCCTATCAGGTAAATCAATATCATATTTTGCCATTGCTTGTTCTGAAACTCTAAGATAATCACTACACACTTGATGACCAAAACCTCTAGAACCACAATGGACTAAGATTGTAATTGTTCCTTCTTTTAATCCCATTCTATTTGCAGCTTCTTCATCATGAACTTCTGCAACTTTTTGTACTTCAAGAAAATGATTTCCAGAACCCAAACTACCTAATTGAGGCGCACCTCTTTTTCTTGCTTTATCTGAAACTTTATTTGGATCTGCATTTTGTATTTGACCATTTTCTTCACAAACATCAGAATCATCAGAAGAACCATAACCATGATCAATTGCCCAGTTTACACCTTTTACCAAAACTTCATCAAGTTCTGAATGACTGAGTTTAACGGCACCTTTAGAACCAACGCCAGAAGGAATAGAGCTAAAAAGGTCAGTTACTAAATCTTTAAGTTTTGAACGAACAGTTTGTTCAGTTAAATTTGAACGAAGTAGTCTTACACCACAATTAATATCATAACCAACACCACCAGGACTAATCATTCCTTCTTCAGCATCCATTGCAGCAACACCACCCACAGGAAATCCATAACCTTCATGACCATCAGGCAAAACAATACTTTGACCAACAATTCCAGGAATTGATGACACATTTCTTGCTTGCATAATTGTTCTATCAGATAACATTTTTTGGAGCAGTGGTTCATCAGCATAAATCCTAACAGGGACTTTCATTCCAGAATTTGAATCAGCATCGATTTGATACTGATTTTCTCCAATTTTCTTTGGAATCATATCAGACATAAGTACCGGTAAAATTTCATCTCAATCCAATTTAAATCATCAATCAAAGAAGTAGATTTATTTTCCATAGATTAAATGTCACAATATTGGCAATTTTACCTATCGATAATGGTCGTTATGGCACTAAAGAGATGATGAATATTTTTAGTGAACAAAAAAAAATTGATTATCAATTAGAAATTGAGGGTGCAGCAGCAGTTTCACAAAGTGAAATAGGATTAATTCCTAAAGGAGTAGGTAAAAAAATTCTAAAGGCATCAATATCAGGAAAAATTACTGCAAAGAGAATTAAGCAATTAGAAGCAAAAAGTGATCATGATACTGCAGCATTAGTAGAATCATTAAGTGAAAAATGTTCCAAAGATGCAAGGCCATGGATACATTATGGATTAACAAGTAATGATTTAGTAGATACCAGTAACTCCATGCAAATGAGAGATTCATTAAAAATAATTGAACCAAAAGTTGCCAAGATGGCATTAATCCTTGCAAAAAAAGCAATTAAACATAGAAAAATTCCAGCAGTAGGTAGAACACATGGTCAACATGCAAGTATCATATCGTTTGGGTTAAAATTTGCAAATTGGTCTGCAGAGATGGCAAAACATGTTGAGAGGATAGAAGAGATTAAAAAAAGAATTTTGATTTGTAAAACATTAGGAGTTGTAGGTACAGGTTCTTTGATGGGAGCAAAATCACTTGAAGTTCAAAAAAGAGTTGCAAAAAGATTGAAACTTTTTCCAGCAGAAGTTACTACTCAAGTTGTTCCAAGAGAAAGGTATGCAGAATATGTATTTGAATTAGCGTTGATTGGTGCAACATTAGAAAAAATTGCAATAGAAATTAGAAATTTACAAAGAACTGAAATTGGAGAAGTTGCAGAGCAATTCAAAAAAGGTCAAATGGGAAGTAGTGCAGTTCCAGTAAAAAGAAATCCAATCAAAAGTGAACGAGTTTCATCATTATCTAAAATGGTCAGAAGTCAAGTAGCCATTTCTTTTGAAAATATTCCACTATGGCACGAAAGAGATCTTTCAAATTCAGCAAATGAAAGATTTGTCATACCAACAGTTTCTATTTTAGTTGATGAAATGTTAGAAACCATGACTAGAATCACTTCAAACTTGTTAGTAAATGAAAAACGAATTGTAGAAAATCTATACATCACAAAGGGTCAAATTTTTGCAGAGTTTGTGTTAGAGGCATTAATCAAAAAAGGAGTTCCAAGATTTGAGGCGTACAAAGATGTTCAAAGAGTGGCATTTGAAGCAAATGATAAAGGAATGCAATACATTGATGCTATTAAAAACGATAAAGCGTTTTCTTCAAAATTAACAGACAAAGAAATTGACTCCATATTTTTACCAGAAAAACATCTAGGAGCATCACCTGCAATCATTAGTAATGTAAACAAATCAGTTCAAAAAACAGTTAAAAAATTTATCTAGTTTTCAATAAAGCTTTATGAATTTTAGAACCATATTGTAATGCTTTTTTTCTTTTGGTACACGATAATTCTGGTACATCAATTTGACTAGCTAGTCTTCTAATGATATGTTTACGATACAAATCTTCAGAATCATGGATTTTTTCAGATATTGGAATAGTTTTTGCAAAATCTATGAATTGTGAAAAAAGTAATGGTTGAAGGATTTGTACACCAAATTCAGACGCAACTAAATTTACAGCCTTCATCATTTTTAATTCATTTTCTAATTTAGCATCCATTACTTCAGAAATTTTAGATTCGCCACCAGAGAAAGCTTCTCGGTATGCATTATAACCACAAAATAATTCATCAATTCCATTTGCAGTAATTACTGTATCAAGTTTTAAACTATGTGCCAATTTAGAAACATAATAAAATGCAATACTATTTTCATTCCAAGATAAATTGTCGGTGTTAATTGTTTGATTAATTTTTGATGAAATTGTTGGAAAAATATCTGAATCAATTTCTAAAATATGATGAGGGTAATTAAGAAATTCATTTACTTGTTTTGCAAATAAAATATCATGAGATTCAGGAAAACCAATGGTTAACAGGGTAATATCATAATCCATATCTGAACAAATTTTTGAAATTAATGTACTATCCACGCCACCTGAAAAAGCAATTCCAATTTTCTTTTTCTTTACAGTTTCAGAGACAGAGTTTTTAATATTATACAGTAGTTCTTTGGTTATCTCATCCACAACAGTTCACATTAGATATTATAGAAAAAGGGTAATGAATCAATCTTTTATTTTAGTACAAATGAAAACATAATGATGAAATTATCACAAACAGAGATTGATAATGAGTTAAAAAATCTACCAGGCTGGAAAATCAAAAATAAAAAACTCCACAAAGAATTCCTCTTTGAAAATTTTAATCAAGCATTTGGATTTATGACTAGAGCAGCAATGGAAATCGAAAAAATTAATCATCATCCAGAATGGTTTAATGTGTATAACAAAATTATCATTGAATTAACAACACATGATATGGGGGGCATTACAAAAAATGATGTTAATTTAGCTAAAATTTTAAATGAATTTGAATGATCAGAAAGAAAGTATCAGGCACAAATATTACAGAATTTAGCTTGTTTTGTTAAACATTATC
>Ga0233427_10000891_pt1 | contig 35154 bp, 36 predicted proteins | sample SI_118_April2016_5_FD_179885 | JGI IMG/M metagenome (GOLD analysis project Ga0233427, IMG submission 179885) | Seawater microbial communities from Saanich Inlet, British Columbia, Canada - SI_118_April2016_100_MG | ecosystem: Environmental > Aquatic > Marine > Inlet | place: Canada: British...
GAAACTGTAAACAGTCAGGGGGCCGGTTCGGCGCAAGCGCCTACCAACCCCCACTCGAACGGAAGAATCAAATGAATGCTCAAGACCATCATTTAATCTCCGATCAGTTTCGCCATTATGAGTTAATAGAGAGGTCTATTTTTATTTCATCTCTTAGAACTTGGAGCATGAAACCAGACTAAAACTGGCAGTTAGGCAAAAGATCTAGAAGAAGTAAAAAGGCCTTTGATTTATCAGACTTTTTGCTTTAGTAAATGTGTCAAAAGAGTTGTAGATTTGTCAAGCAAATCAGGGGTTTGCAAAGAGTTCGGGAAGCAATTAATTCATGAGGAAATTAAACATTCCTCATAACCAATCAATTGAACAGGACGGCTTATCGCCGCCGCTCATTTCAACCGTTAGGCGGTTTGAAATCCCTTAGTCGTCTAATAGGAAATAATCAAGGGCTAAACAGAAGGAGAAACACTATGGAATGGTATTTAAAAGTTGTTTATGATAACTATGCAAACTTCAATGGAAGAGCAAGCAGGCAAGAATATTGGATGTTTACATTATTCAATATTATTTTTGCAGTCGTTGCTATGGTTGTGGATGGTGTTCTTGGATTAGGATTCATAATATATATGCTTTATATGTTGGCTGTTCTCATACCAGGTATCGCTGTTTTTGTTAGAAGAATGCACGATATAGGTAAGAGCGGATGGTGGTTTTTTATTAGTCTCATTCCACTCATTGGTGGGATTTGGTTATTAGTGCTTTTAGCTACCGATGGCTCTTCAGAAGATAATAACTATGGAGCATCACTAAAAGCCATATAAACTACGACCGAAGAAACCGCCTAACCATCACTCCACCGGATGGCTAAACTTGGTGGCGTAATTAATGATTTTGGTAAAATTATGATAAGAGTTTTTACAAGAATGGATTCGCCGTCCTCCCGCCTGAAAAACGTTGGCGGACAAGCCGGTGAGTTTATTCGTTAGCTTACTCAATCGCCAGTTGCTTGCTTATCACTTTGCTCTTGCCATACATCTTAGCCAAATCAATAAGCCTAGATTTAACAAGCAGGAACTCGGCGGATAATAAACCCGTTTGAACCGTGCTTATTATCGAGTCTAAAAAACCGCTCTTTGTGTTTCTTGACTAGCTCCAAAAGTCTATTGTCAACCCGTATTCATTTAATTATTCCACCAGCTAACAAGGCGCTCAAGCCGACGCAAACTAGCGCCTTTCTTTTTTGTTTTGAATTTCAGGGGGGGGGCGCGGCTTAGCTCAAGCGTTGTGCGTCCACTAAGCTGAAACAATAAGGAGACTATTATGCCAATTAAAATAAAGTGTAGAAATTGTGAAGAATTTATTTATGTGAGAAATCTAAATATTGGCGATGGCGTTGATTGCGTAAAATGTAATGTCATTAATTGGTCTTTTGACCAAAACGTTGAAAATATTTCTGATGAAGAATATGAATCCAATAAAACAAAAACAACACCACGGATTTATAAAGGACAGTCAGAAGTTATCGAATCAAAATATCCTACACTTTCAACCGTTTCAACGATTTACAAACTAATAGCAGTATTAATTGGTATTGCAGCTGTTATTGGGTTGTTTTACGGTATATCATTGCTTGATGAATATGGTGGAAAACAAATGGGTATTGTCTTTATCACTTATTTAATATTAGCTGGTTTTCTTGGCGTTGTGTCTCTATTGGCTATATCAGAAGGTATTAAGCTTTTTATTGATATTGAAAAAAATACCTATCGCCAAAATAGTCTTATTGAAAAACTTATTAACAAAATTAAGTAGTGAAGTGGTCGCACAACCCCCACTCCACCGGACGGCTTAATCAGGTAGCGTGATTTTGAGATTTGAGCAATAAATGATGATTTGTGTAACATATAAAATTAGTGGAATGGATTCGCCGTCCGCCGGTGAGTTTATTCGTTGGTCGGTCGCTTTGCGCCCGACCAATGGCGAAACTGTAAACAGTCAGGGGGCCGGTTCGGCGCAAGCGCCTACCAACCCCCACTCGAACGGAAGAATCAAATGAATGCTCAAGACCATCATTTAATCTCCGATCAGTTTCGCCATTAGGTAACAATGGAAATTTCTTTAATACCAACATTTTTTCTCAATAAAATTCAAATAGATGACCAATCGAAAATTCATCTAAATGTATTTATTACCAACGTTTTCATTTTGTTGTTTTTCTTTTCTATGAGCGGAAATCTTGGTTTAATAAATAGTTTACCTCACTTTTGTTTTTCTCAAAGCATTTTAAATTTTCCATGCCCTGGCTGTGGTATAACCAGCGGAATTATTTCAATTACAAATTTTAAATTACACAATGCAATAAATTCTAATCCTGCATCTATTTTAATATTTGCATTCTTTTTTATTCAATTACCTTTAAGGTTATTTGCATTGCTTCGTAAAGATTTTTCGAATAAAATGGTAAAAGTATCAAAATTTATGAGTTATATCGTAACAATGGGATTGCTTGTATCTTGGATACTTAATTTCAACTAATAAAAAAGGAGAAATAGAATGGCATCACAGTTATCATGTCCAAAATGTAGTGAGTTAGCAACAAGGGGTGGATTCAAAACATGGCAAATTATCGTGGCAATTTGCTTTTTTCCAATCGGGTTACTTGCGCTACTGGCAGATAGAGAACCAACGAAATGTCCAAAATGCGACCACGCTTGGCAATCATAGACAATGTTACCTAACCATCACTCCACCGGACGGCTAAATCTGGCAACGTAAATGACGATTTTTGGTAAAATAATGTTTTGTGTTTTTGCGAAAGTCTGTTATCAGGATACGCCGTCCTGCCGGTGAGTTTATTCGTTGGTCGGTCGCTGTGCGCCCGACCAATGGCGAAACTGTAAACAGTCAGGGGGCCGGTTCGGCGCAAGCGCCTACCAACCCCCACTCGAACGGAAGAATCAAATGAATGCTCAAGACCATCATTTAATCTCCGATCAGTTTCGCCATTATATGTTCTCCAAACATTTTGTCAATTCATTAAACGAAAGAGAAAGGTTATGCCACGAGTAAATTTAAAAACTGGAAAAATTATTGAAGAAGATGCATTTAAAAGTTCAACGCCAGAAAAAGAACTTCAAAAATATATCGAGAAGCACCTTGGCTTATTTTTTCAAAGTATTTATTTGAAAAGTTTTTACAAAATTCCTGGTGGTGAAATTGATACATTAGCAATTACTGAAGATGGAAGACCATGTATTATTGAGTATAAACATAAAAAAGATGACAAAATTATTAATCAAATTGTTTTTTACTACGATTGGCTTCAAGAACGATCTACAAAATATGAATTTGAACGAATCGTAAAAGAAAATGATAACACTTCAGATAAGGATGTCGATTGGAACGAAGTTAGATTAATTACGGTTGCAAAAAATTACTCAAAATGGGATATAAGTTTAATCAAGCATTTGGACACAAATATTGAGTGTTTTTCATATTCATATCACAAGGACGAACTTGATATATATTTGGACCCAATCATTAATCAGTATAAAAAAAGAAATACTTCTTCATCTCTAAACTCTGGTAATGAGACAAAAGACATCACCCTTGATGATCATAGAAATAAAGCGAGTGAAAAATTCAAACCTGTTTTTGATAAATTCAGGAATGAAATTCTCAATTTAGGTGAAGATATTGAAGAAGGATTTGCACCTAATTATATCAAATATGTAGTTAATACTACTTTCCTTTCCATTCATGTTAGAAAGGATTGGCTAATACTTCAGTTAAGAATTGATAAAGAGAATTTCAAAGATCCTGAAAAATTAACAAAAGATATTTCAAATCGTGGTTGGTCTGTAACACGAGAAGTGAAATACGATAAAAACACTGGTGATCAATCAGCAATTGCTTTAATTAAACAAGCATATGAATACCAATTATAAGTATAATACGACAAATGTTGGATTGGCAATATGAGAACATATAACCCCCACTCCACCGGACGGCTAAACTTGGCAGCGAAAATGAAGGATTTTGGTAAAATAAAGTTCAGCGTTTTTACAGAAGTTTTGAGAATAGATACGCCGTCCTCCCGCCTGAAAAGCGTTGGCGGACAAGCCGGTGAGTTTCGCCCATTAGAATGTCTGAAATGATAAAATTCCTTTCGAATTCTCGTGTATTGCTGTAATATACATTAAGTGCTATGGCTGTAAATATTTCAAATTGTGATGGGTTTCAATGGGACGATGGAAACATAGATAAGAATTGGCAAAAGCACAAAGTCAAAAATATTGAATGTGAAGAAGCGTTTTTTAATCAACCCCTGATGGTAGGTGATGATCACAAACATTCTATAGCCGAGAAAAGATATTTCGTACTTGGACAAACAGATGTAGGTCGAAAACTATTTATCGCTTTTACAATCCGTAAGAAAATAATACGAGTAATTTCCGCAAGAACTATGACTAAAAAAGAGAAAAGGAAATATTATGAAAAAACTTAAAAAGATTCCTGTCTTCAAAACAGAAGAAGAAGAACGGTTATTTTGGCAAACTCATGATTCAATAGATTATATCGATTGGGATAAAAGTGAACCAGTCATTTTTTCACATTTAAAACCGACGACAAAAACTATTTCATTACGATTACCGGAATATTTGCTCGAAAGTTTAAGGACAATTGCGAACAAAAGAGATATTCCTTATCAATCGCTGTTAAAATTGTTTCTGAAAGAAAGAGTCGATAAGGAAACCAAAATTATCAGACATTCTAACCCCCGCTCAACCTGACCTATTATAATGCTTAATTATAAATGATAAATGGTTAATGAATTAATAATTCACAATTTTCAATTGATAATTAAAGGTTGCGGGTGAGTTTATTCGTTATACTTTTTTAGTTTCTTAGGAGATAATACTATGCTGGAAAAAAAGAGAATTAAAAACCAAATTATTTTAGACTTAATAATGATCCCTGTTTCTGTTTTTATGACGATTGATTATTCTTTTTTAATAATAGCAGGCGATGATTCATTACGTAAAAAAATTGCGCTGTCAGCATGGGTCATTTCGATAATTGGCTGGTCAATTAAGTTTCTTTATGATTTAAAAAAGAAAAAAACTGATTCTTAATTCATTTAAAAAAAATAAAAAGTATAACAAAGCGCTGCAGCCGACGCGAATGTAGGACTATGGAATTCGCTAAAAAACAATTTTGGTGCGTAGCTAAGCGCTAACCGGTTATACCATCACAAATCATAGCGCAGTTTAAACCAAAGGAATAGTAATGAGAAATTTTCTTATCATATTTACAGTTTTAAGTATTCATTTAATTTTTTGTCAACAATCTGCAATGAGTTCCTTATCTTATATATCTAACTCAGCAGATGTAAAAATAAAATTAAAAGGAGATGCAATAATAAAAAGCGGCACTATTTATAGATATGATTCTTCAAAGTTAATTCTAAATACTGCCCGTTTTCAAAAAAGAGATTTTATTACAATTGGTGTTGCTACAGGGTCTTTTACAGTAATTGGCTATTTGCTTGCACTTGGGTCTAAACCATTAACGGAAAAATATAAAGTATTGCGTGAAATCAACATCAACGAGATACAACAGATTCAAGTTAAAAAAACAAATAATAGGAATGCCTGGATTGCATCGGGGTTACTTTTCGCTGGACTTTTATCTCTAGCAGATACAGAATATGGACCAGTCTTAGGATTTGTAGGCATTCCATTATCATTTACCCCATTTCTCTTAAAACCCTATTTTTCATATAGTTGGGAAACAGTATTTAACGATAATAATAAGTGATGGAATAACCCCCACTCCACCCCTGCCGATGGCGGGACAGGCAGACGCTAAATTTGGTACGTGATTTTAAGATTTGGAGACAAAATGAAGATTTGTGAAACACGCCTGCGCCAAGGCTACGGCGGGCAGGCAACAATTATTCTAATACTGATGTTAACCCAGATGATGTTGGGTCAACGAGCGCAAGCAAATTTTGCGAGTGAGACCCAACTGAATGCAACCGTAACCGACACCATAAAGTATTTGAATATTCCTGAACGTCCCACAAATGCGCTAGAAGGTTCCGCCTTTGCCAATCAGGTATGGAATTTGAGTATCATCGATCGGGAAATAGCGGTGGTCAACGAAATATTGTCGGGGAATGTGCCATCCTTCTCTCGTAAATTAAAAGCCATAACATTCATCAAAACTATTGCCAACAATAGCTATGAAATGATATTTTTTACGGTTTGCGATTACATGGCCATCGGGTCGGATCAGGATTATTTCTACATACCGATGACGCCTTCAACGGTGCAGTACCTGGCGGATAGTTTAAATTGCACGCTGCCAACCAAAGAGATGGTGGATGTCATTTACAACATAGCGGAATTCAAGCTTAGCCCGCAGCCCATACCACCATCGAATACCATGACAACCGTTCCGGTGTTTTGGCAGCATACCGATTCCATCAAACAACAATTTTCCCAATTGGGGTTTAACAGATCCGCAGATAATATTGTTGGGGGAACCAAGAAAGATATTATTATCTCCAATAAAATATACAACCCAAACGTAAGCTATGAACGCGTGGTCATTTACGGCTGGCATAAAAGCGTGAATAATCCCATTCAACCGGTATATAACGGACATATTGCCATGTATGCGGATTACTCCCATGGGGTGCGATTGATATCCAATATAGCGTTCCTCAATGGCGATTCTGTTCAGGTGAACGATATTATTACAAATGCCAGCTTGTGGTCGTTATTGAGCGATGAGGGGGTAATCAGTCAGCCCTGGTATCCACCAAGTGGTTTTTTAACATCGCTGGAAGATCGATCGGAAAATGCGCCGGTTGATTTTCAGTTATACCAGAATTATCCCAATCCCTTTAACCCAAAGACCACCATTGAATACAAGCTATCGAAAAATACCGCCGTGAATCTGAGCATTTATAACGTGACCGGACAAAAGGTGGTTACCTTAATTGCCGAAGAACAACCGATAGGGCATTATGCAGTTGGGTGGGATGCCCAGGCGTATCCCAGCGGTATGTATATATTGACGCTAAAAGCCGGTTTTTTCGAACAAAGTCGTAAAATGATATTGTTACGATAATATCATATGACCGCAGGAAAACACAATTTTTTGAGTTTTTAGATTAAGATACAAAAAGCCAACCATCGGCACATAACAATGCAATTAATGCGACGCAAGGGCTTCACGGCTTTGCGTTTAGCTAAAATCGAAGTCGCCCTCGCGCACATTATCGCAAATGTTAGAGTGCCACAAAAAATTAAGGGAAAATAATATGTCATTTTTTACAGCACTTTTTTATGATTCATTCATGGCTAAAACGGAAAAAGCCTGCCTTACAGAATGGCGAGGAAATTTGCTTAAACAGGTTTATGGAAATGTGTTGGAAATTGGTGCAGGCACGGGAGCTAACATTCAATTTTATCCGAAGAATGGGACTCGATTAACTTTATCCGAACCAGATAAAAATATGCGAAACCAACTCGTTGAAAAAATAAAAAACGATGGATTGGATTATATTGAGGTTACCCATGATTCAATCGAAAATATTGATGCTGAGAATAGTTCCTTTGACTTTGTCGTTTCGTCCTTGGTGTGCTGTTCCGTTCCAAACCTTGAATTGGCCTTAGAAGAGGTGCGCAGAATCTTAAAACCAAATGGATCTTTTATTTTCCTGGAGCACGTGGGCGCCGAAAAAAGTACGGGTAGAAGACGATGGCAAAATGGTATAACGCCTGTTTGGCGAAAAATTGCAGGGAATTGTCATTTAAATCGGGATACAGAATCAGCTATATCCCATGCGGGATTCACATTTAAAGAAATAAAACGCGAAAGTATGCGTAAGGCACTTCCTATTCTTCGCCCGACAATCCGGGGAATTGCAGTAAAGAATTAAATTATTAAAAATTTAATTCAACTTCCTGTCCGCCTCCCAAAACGAATCGCCCTCCTGTCTCTTTCTGTCTGCTACATTTTTGCCGGAATTAATCATTTTGTAAATCCCGATTTTTATATTGCTATTATGCCGCCATATTTACCTTTTCATGGTGAACTCGTTTTTGTAAGCGGCATTTTCGAACTTCTTGGGGGAATCATGGTATTAATGTCTCGCTTCCGCGCTATTGCGGGTTGGGGACTTATTCTATTACTGATAGCTATATTCCCTGCCAACCTCCACATGGCGCTTCATCCTGAATTGTTTTCAGACATTAGCCCTATTGCACTTTATATTCGTTTGCCCATTCAATTCATTCTCATCGTTTGGGCGTACTGGACAACTCAGAATCCTGAATAAATAATCATCAAGGTAATCATAATCTCTAAAAATTAGATTTGGAAGTTTGCTCCTTTGACCTTCCCTTGCCTTCCTCGTATCTTTGCTACGGAAATTATGATTTTAACAGAGGAGTTAATTCAAAATGAAATTCAAATTATTCACAGGAATTCTTTCCTGCATTCTATTTTTAGGAGGCTGTACCGTGCCAACCAATAATCCCACAGTTACCGCCAAAAACATACCGGCGCCTGAGAGTGAGAATCCTTTCTACAAGGAGAGTCCACTCTATTTTAAATATCCCCAATTTGATAAGATAAAAAACAGCCACTACACGCCCGCATTTGAAAAAGGCATGGCCGAACATATGGAAGAGGTTGAAGCAATCGCCAACAGCAAAAATGCACCTACTTTTGAAAATACTATCGTTGCCTTAGAAATATCCGGTGCATTACTAGATCGAGTAGCCACTGTCTTTTTCAGTCTCACTTCTGCCAATACCAATGATGATATGGAAAAAATTCGGAGTGAAATGGCGCCCAAGTTGTCGGCCCACAGTGACCAGATTTTGTTGAATGGTAAATTATTTGAAAGAGTCATGGTACTTCATGAAAAACGCAATGACTTAGATTTAGATGCGGAATCCCTTCGTCTCGTAGAAAAATATTATACTGACTTTGTCCGCGCCGGTGCCAAACTTTCTACAGAAGAAAAGGAACGGCTAAAATCCATCAATAGTGAAATGGCCGTTCTCCAAACCACCTTTAGCCAAAATGTATTAAAAGAAGTAAATGCACTGGCGGTAGTTGTGAATTCAATAGAAGAATTGGATGGACTTTCTAACGCCGCCATCGAAGCGGCAGCGAACGAAGGGAAATCTCGGGAATTAGAAGGAAAATATGTCATCACTTTAAGAAACACCAGTGGACAGCCACCCATGTCTTCACTCACCAATCGAGCCCTTCGAGAACGGATTCATAAGACATCTCTCTCCCGCGGAAGTCGTGGTGGTGATTTTGATAATAGAGAAACTTTAGCCAAAGTAATTAAACTCCGCGCTGAAAGATCTCAACTTATGGGATACGCCAACCACGCCGCCTATTCACTGGAAAACCAAACGGCCCAAACCACGGACGCAGTAAACAAACGCTTATCCGGACTTGCACCTGCAGCCATGGCCAATGCCAATCGTGAAGCTGCGGATCTGCAAAAAATGATTAATGCTGAAGGAGGCGACTTTGAACTGGCATCGTGGGATTGGACTTATTATACAGAAAAGGTTCGGGCCGATCGCTACAATTTTGACGCATCCCAATTAAAGCCCTATTTCGAAATGGACAATGTGCTACAAAATGGCGTCTTTTATGCAGCCAACCAACTTTTTGGCATTTCATTCAAAGAACGGTTTGACCTTCCTGTTTACCAAGAAGATGTCCGTGTTTTTGAAGTATTTGATTATGACGGCTCAGTCTTAGCTCTTTTCATTTACGATGGATACGCCCGTTCTTCTAAACGAGGCGGCGCATGGATGAATGCATACGTTGGTCAATCCAAACTAAAAAATAATAAACCCGTAATTGCCAACCATCAGAACATAACTAAACCACCCGAAGGAGATCCCACCCTCCTCACCTTTGAGGAAGTTATAACCATGTTTCATGAATTTGGCCATGCGCTCCATGGTATGTTTTCTGATGTGAATTATCCTTATTTCGCCGGCACTTCCGTACCGCGCGATTTTGTGGAATATCCTTCACAAGTGAATGAAATGTGGGCCATTTGGCCAGAAGTGCTAAAAAATTATGCTGTTCACCATGAAACAGGCGAAGCAATGCCAAAAGAACTTTTAGATAAAGTTTTGGCCACTCAGAAATTCAACCAAGGATTTGCCACTACTGAATATTTGGCTGCTTCCATATTGGATCAAGCGCTCCATCAATTAACTCCGGACCAAGTTCCTGAATCAGTTGATCTTATCGCCTTTGAAGCAGATGCACTTAAATCAGGTGGCGTTGCTATGGATGCTATTCCGCCCCGCTATCGCAGTACCTATTTCTCCCATATTATTGGCGGTTATTCTGCCGGTTATTACTCCTATATTTGGAGTGAAGTTCTGGATGCGGATACAGTAGAATGGTTTAAAGAAAATGGCGGATTGAATCGTAAGAATGGTGACCATTTTCGCAGGACACTTCTATCCCGCGGCGGCAGTGAAGATGCTATGGTTATTTTTAAAGATTTCCGTGGTTCCGAACCGAACATTCAACCACTGTTGGATCGGCGTGGATTGAACTAAATTCTAATTTATTACAACTACATATAGTAAAAATGGATATTAATCAAATTGGATCGACTGCATTTATAATTGCAGCCTTTCGTGCTGAAGAATCCGATCGTGAAAATCCTCTTTTTAAAGATGACTATGCCAGATATTTTTTGAATGATGAAATGGTTAAAAAGTCTCATGAAATGTCATCAATCCTTCCGGATACAAAAGAATTGGTTCGCTATCGAATCAAATATTTTAACGATAAAATAACAGAACACATAGATGCCGGCGCTACTCAAATAGTATTATTGGGTGGCGGTTTTGATATGAGAGCATGTAAATACGCAAAACCAAATGTCCAGTTTTTTGATGTGGATCAAGCGACTGTATTGAATTTCAAACAAAATGTAATTGAGAAAAATAACATTAATTATCCCTCCATATTTATCCCATGTAACTATATAGAAGAAGATGTCATTTCGCTGATGAAAAAAGGTGGCTTTAAAACTGAAGAATCCACCCTGTTTATCTGGGAAGGAAACTCAATGTACATCCCTGAGAAACTCATTTTTGATTTATTTAACACCTTAACTAAAAACATAAGTCGATTTAGTATTGCCTTTGATTATCTCACCTATGATATACTCAATCAAGATAGCGGTAAAGAAGAACTTGATGAGGTCGCTGAAATTTTTGATGATCTAGGATCTCCTTGGATTACAGGATTTGACAATATTCACATTATCGAAGAAAACACATCATTAATTGTTTCTGAAGACGTGCCCATGACAATTCTAGAAAAATCATATGAACCTGAGAAACCATCGACTGAAGCAGAATTAATTAATACTTATTCTGTTTGTACTTTTGAGACCGAATAAAGAATTTTAAATAATGGTTTCTATTATTGGCATTCCCCTAGATGAAAATTCATCATTTTTAAAAGGGCCTGCCAAAGCGCCACCTCTTATCATGGATGCCTTCCATTCCGATGCATCCAACATGTTTGCTGAAAATGGTGTTAATTGTGATGATGTGGACAGAATTAGGGATATTGGTATTCTCCAACTTCCTGCGGGAAAAGTGGCTATGGATTCTATCCGTAAAACTATTAGTAAAGAATTGAATCGTGGCCAAAAAGTAGTTTCACTCGGTGGTGATCATTCCATTACTTTTCCCATCATTGAATCTTACAGTCAGAATTATTCCAATTTAAATATACTACATTTTGATGCTCACCCTGATCTATACGATAATTTTGAGAACAATCCCTATTCTCACGCTTCCCCCTTTGCTCGAATTATGGAAAATGGCTTGGTGAAACGGTTGGTTCAAGTGGGCATTCGAACCTTAAATAATCATCAAAAAGAACAGATTAAACGATTCGGCATTGAAGTAATTGAAATGAGAAACTTCGTTTCATCTCTTTCACTTGAATTTGACGGACCTGTTTATGTTTCAATTGACCTGGATGCCCTTGATCCCGCCTTCGCCCCGGGTGTGTCTCATCATGAACCGGGCGGACTCTCCACTCGAGACTTGGTGAATGTAATCCATCAATTAAATGGGAATGTGGTGGGAGGCGATATTGTAGAATACAATCCAGACAGGGATATTAATAATATGACCGCGGTGGTTGCGGCTAAATTGTTGAAAGAAGTTTTGGGGAAAATATTGGGTTAAGGATTACCCCAAAAAATCCACGCGATTGAATATTTTCATATCAACAGGGATTGCCTCACCGAAGGCGACACCATATCTTTTATTTACAATTCGGTCATCCATCACAATAAATATTCCCTCGTCATAAGCTGTGCGAATTAAGCGGCCAAACCCTTGACGAAACCTAATTACTGATTCGGGTAAGGCATAATCCATAAAACGATTGCCACCCTCAGTTTCAATCATATTGCCATAAGCTTTCACCAATGGTTCTGTGGGCACATCAAAGGGCATTTTCACAATAATCAAAACTTCCAGCAAATCGCCCGGAAGGTCCACTCCTTCCCAGAAAGCATTGGTTCCCAGTAAAATTCCGTTGGGGGACTGATGCATACCTCGCACCAATCCAGCCCGTGATGATTGTCTTTTCTGGGCAAAGATTGGCAAATTTTTTCCACCGGACTTTCGCTGTAATATATCGTAGGTATTCACCAATTGTGCTCTGGATGTGAATAACACCATCATGCGTTTATTATATCGTTGGTGACAGGCGTAGATCATATTTGCCAATACATCCGGTTTCTGTCCATCGCTGCCGGAATATTGGTAATAGGTTACTTGTTCATTATATAAAAATGGACTTTCAAAAACAGCTGTTTGGATGTCATCAAATTCCACTCCATTCAAACCAGTCCGTTGGAGAAAATAATCAAATGAATCACGGATACGAATGGTAGCGCTAGTAAGGATGCAATGATTCAATTCTTTGAATAAGCCAGATGAAAGGTCATTGCCCAAATCAACTGGTGCCGCTTGAACAGTAAGAATCAGCTGTGTTTTTCCTCTATAATTTCTGAAATTACCTTCATACCAATATACATGATCATCATCCTGATTGGACGTTAGCGACTGAATCAATAATAAAGAATCGGTCATGAGTCCCTCACCTCGATCAAACAGTTGATGGAGTTCTAGAAAATCTTCTCTCTTTTCATCAATATCCATCAACGCTTCACGCAGTTTTCGCACTTGATTTCTCACGGTATGAAAGCAACGATTCATTTGCTTTATTTCGCCGGACAAAGCGCCAAACTCTTCAACTAAATTTTGAATAATGAGTTTGGTTGAATATTTAGCACCAGGATCAAATTTGTGTAGGCTATTTCCCGCCATTTGGTCAAAAAAGGATTTTATTGAATCCCGACATTCAGCCACATCTCGACCCAATTCTCTACGCATTCCTTCAAATTGGGGATGGAGACCACCTAATGATTTGAGCTGATTATTCCAGCGAACAGAATGGGAATGTTCTGGGTCCACTCGTTCAAGAAAATAACCCAAAGATCGTTGATCTAAAACGGAAGTGAATTGGCGGTAAGCAGCCTGGGGAATATTATGAGCCTCATCAATAATAACGGACTTATGTTCCGGAAGAAAGCCCATCCCTTCACCCGCTTCTTTTCGCGCTTTTGCTTCAGACAAAAGTAATGCATGATTCACAACAATCAGATTGGCGTTGTATACCATTTTCCTCAAAGGACCGAAAAAACATCCACCATGACGAGAACAAATTGGGGACGTACAGAATCCCGGCTCACTTTGCACCAATGCCATGAGACGGAATGTAAATCCATTGGTAAAACCGGGGCATTCATCCATGTCACCAGTTTGGGTATGCTCCAGCCAAATCATGAGTGGAACGAGATACATGGCCTCTTCACCATTAAGCATTTTCTCTGCGCCGCCAATCAGCCAATTTAAGCGGGACTTACACACATAATTGCTGCGCCCCTTCATCACCACGGCCTGGACTGGTGCATCAATCGCTTTGGTTAATTGAGGTAAATCTTTGTTAAATAATTGATCTTGAAGATGTTTGGTATAACAGGAAATAATCACGGGGCCATCATCAGGATTTAAAAGATTGTTTTTCATAGCAGGAAATAAATATGCCATACTTTTTCCCAGTCCGGTACCCGCCTCTGCAATGCCGATACCACCAGGACTGGCCATAATATCGTCTATAAATTCACTGAAATTGACTTGGTTTGGGCGATCTTCATAATTTTCGTATGAACAACTTAAATGGCCGTCGGGACCAAATACATCATGACTTGAAATTGCTGTTATATCATTCTCACCACCATTGATGAATATATTAGTGTTAGTAGGTTTGGGTATTTTGGACTCGATTAATCCATTTTTTAAATCACCGATCTGGGTCAAGGCATTGGCCAAATCAATGAATAAATCTTTATTATGAGTATCAAATGGTTTCAGTAAGGCCAAAATTCTGGATATAAGATTGAGGTTATAACTGGCTGCTTCTTCAACCAATTCAACAAATATTTTTCCGCAATTTTCAGTATCGTATTCTGCTCTATGTGCTCCTTCTGTAGAGAGACTGAAAAAATCCGAAACTGCACTCAAATTATGAGCCGGCTGAAAAAACAATAAAGCGCGCGATAAGGGTAAAGTATCATACAGTTTGCGATCAGGTAATTCCTTATTATGCCTTTCGCCCATGGACTGTAAGAAAGCCAAATCAAAAGGTGTGTTATGGGCAACTAATGGATGTTTACCGATAAATTTAAATAAGTCATCGACGATTTTACTTTCGGCCGGTGCATCCGCCACCATATTATTGGTAATTCCAGTAATTTCCTCAATGAAAGATGGAATAGGAATTCCCGGGTTAACGAGAGAAGTAAATCGTTTCGATGGCTCCCCATCTATAAATAAAATAGCAGCAACTTCAATTATACGATCGGTCTCAACCTGAAGACCCGTCGTTTCAAAATCGATAGCTACAAACTTATTTAATTGAAGTTTTTTTAAAAGTGAAGGGCGATCCATAAAATTTAAACCATTTTATCCATCATTGCCGTCAGGTAGATCCACTTTGAAAGAAGGTGAAACAACACCGTGACGAAAATAATTATAATGCCTTAAAATCCAAAATAATGGAAGTACCATAAATAAGAACCAGGGAAATCGCACTGCAATAAACATGACCGGAATAAAGACCACATAAGCACGGCAGCGCTGCAAATGTCTTACTGCAGAAGGAAAAATCAAAGCTACCAGAGGAAATGGCAAATATACAGCTGAGATTGTGCTAATTATAGGATCATCATGGAGAACACCTGCCGTAGCGGTTATAATGGTTAATCCAATAATTATAGCCAAGGGAAGTGTCATTTCGCTTTTCTCGGGCACGGATCTTTCTCCCTTTTCATTCTCTTTAATGGGGATAGCATAAGTCAAATGCGCCACTACAAAAAAGATGAAATAAGGTAATCCATAGGCAAAAACTAAAGGATCAAATCCGGCGGGAATTGTCCCCAGAAAAAACAGGGCAAATCCCGTTAAAAGCATGAAACTAGCTGATTTAATCGAATCCACTTTTTGAGGAAAAAGGGGAAACCTAAACATAAATTTATCCCACACTAATGCAATAACCATTATTGACACTAGAAAGTAAGAAAAGGTGGACCATTCCCAATAAAGCCATCGATCTTCTAAATAAGCGGACACATTTGCACCGGCGAGAACCATTGCCCAAATCCCAAACCAACGCTCAGGATTGAGTGCTGCGAAACCATCCATCTTTTTTGCAATGGCTGCTAAACGGCCATATCGCCCTGAATTTCGGGGAAAATACTTTTCTGCCAACATCTGCTTAACCTATTAATGCTTTGCCGAAAATTTCGGCATATACTTCATTAAAAATAATAAAGGCTACAACTGCTGCTGCAATGGTGAGAAATGTTTTCACTAATTGTGGAGATAAATCCATCCCTTCCATCCCTTCTTTTAGCTCAACCAAATAATTGGCGATTCCCCATTTTTTTAGGACGAATATGGCAGTAAGCATGCCACCGATAGGCAACATGTATTTTGAGGATAAATAATCCATGAAATCCATGAAAGGCATTCCCATGAATTCTGTAATATTGATTCCACCACCTAAAGAGAATGAACAGAATGCCCCCACCACAGTAATCACAGCACCAAACTGAATGGTGGCTTTTTTACGAGACCATCCTTTTTGATCTATAAAATAAGCGGTTACAACTTCAAGTATTGAGATTGCAGATGTCAATGCCGCCATAAATAGGAGGATGAAAAACATCGTACTCCAAATAGCGCCACCGGCCATTTGAGCAAATACTGCCGGTAATACACCAAAAATAAGTCCGGGGCCTGCTGCTGGATCGGCACCCAGTGCAAATACTGTTGTGAAAATAGCGACACCGGCTAGCATGGCGATGGCAGTATCTAAGAAAATCACCCATAGGGCTGAAGTCATTAAATTTTGTTTTTTATCGAGATAACTACCGTAGGTAATCATGGTTCCCATTCCGAGGCTTACTGTAAAGAATGCATGGCCCAGCGCCAACACAATGGCCGAAGCCGTTAAGTCTTCGAACCGAGGATTAAATAAAAATGATAATCCCTCCATTCCACCGGGGAGTGTCATGCCTCGAACGGCTAGCATACCTAATAGAATAACAATCAAGGGCATCATAATTTTGGACCATTTTTCAATGCCGCCCTTTACACCCTTAACAATAACCCAAATACACAAAGCCATAAACAAAACCTGATATATTACCGGCTCCCAGGTACTTGTCTTAAATACCTCAAACGCGGAATCTGCTGCTTTAATATTACCGGCAAACGTGGCAAAACCACCAGAAAAGGAATCAATGATGTATTTAAATATCCATCCACCCACAACGCCATAAAAAGAAAGAATTACAAAGGCAGATGCGACACCGAGATATCCTACCCATTTCCAATGGGTACCCGGAGCCAGTTTTTCAAATGCACCCACAGGACTTAATTGCGTTTTACGACCAATAACAAATTCAGCAATGAGAATAGATAAACCAACAGCCAGGATACAGGCTAAGTAAACTAAGGTAAAAGCACCGCCACCATTTTGGCCAGCTATTGAGGGGTATTTCCAAATATTTCCTATACCAACTGCGGAGCCTGAAGCAGCCAAGATAAATCCTAACTTTGACCCCCATTGTTCACGGTTTTGACTCATTGTTTTTGCTCTTTCTCTTCTTTCGGTTTCTCTAGGTCTTCATTCATTACGTCATGAAATGGATGTAAATGTGCCTCGACGATGGCGTCGAGGAGGCCGTAAATATAGACAAATCCAATCCACCATCCATATTTGTTTCTTAGTTTTAAATACTGTGCCTTTTCGGTCAAATCAGTACCGTTGAAATTCTTATATTTATTACCATAATCCATGTACAGATACCCCGTGGCAATTGCAGATACTATCAATAATCCGCCCTTGATTGGCTGATTATTATAAAATTGTCCGCCCCCGGGAAGCATTAACGCCCTCCGTGCCGCCTGTTTTGTTGATTTTTGATTAAGGCTATCTGCTTCCTGTCCCAACAAAGGAAACATTAGAATCAGGATTATAGTAATTTTTTTGATCATTCAAAATTTATATGGCGGCGACACATTCTATTTCAACGTCGGTTCCTGCTGGCAACCCGACCACCGACACCAAAGATCGCGCCGGTGCTTCCGCTTCATCTAACCATACGTTGAATACTTCATTCACTTCGGCATAATTATCCATGTCCGTCAAAAAAACAGTAAACTTAACTACCTTCGACAAGTCAGTCCCCGCCCGCTCTAAAATAGCTGATAGATTTTTAAAAACCTGTTCCACTCTTGATTTAAATGACCCTTCTATCAAATGACCCGAGTCAGGATCGATAGCAATCTGACCGGCAGTAAATACAAATCCATTGGCAATGACGGCCTGATTGTATGATCCAATGGGGTTTGGCGCATGGGCGTCATTGATTACTTGTCTACTCATATTTTCTCCTAATCGTTAAAGGCCATACAAAAGAGACCAATATTGGGATCAAACTCTCTTTTACCGTCGGTATCAATTTTTCTCAAAATAAATTCTCCCACTGCACCGACTTTTGCTTCAAACAGATGGCCACCTTTTACATCCATACTATGGTCGCTAATTGTTATGTGCGCATGAATAAATGGTTCCCCATTCTTGAGTAACACATTCCCTTGGTAAGATGTCAATTCCCAAATATTTTCATAAAAGTTTCGGACATATTCTTTATTCTCTAAATCGTAGGCGCCCAAGTCAATTTCTTTGATTGCCCCAATACCAGAAAGTTGCCCATTAGCTATGTTGCGATCTTTACAAAACTGGGTGAGCGTTTCCATAATCGCCTCATCCTGCTCCACGTAAATAATGTAAGTATCACCGTCCTGTTTATACTGCATATTGTGCTTTATCCTTCAATTGTGTCTTTAATAATTTCAAAACTTTTATCCATGGCAAATTTTAACGCGGCCGAATCTCTCCCACCAGCCGTAGCAAGATGAGGTTTTCCACCACCACCGCCACCCATTTCTGCACCAATACTTTTAGCAAGTGCGCCGGCTTTTACACCTGTTTTGACCAAATCTTGAGTCACTACAATAACAACCATTGGTTTTTCACCTTCAGCCCCAAGGACGCCAATGCCACTTTTTAGACCGCCCAACAATGTATCGCCCAAATCTTTTAACTCATCCATAGAAGTAGCATCGGTCATTTTCACCACTACTGTTTGTTTACCGACTGATTTTCCACCATCCACCAGCGATTTTACATTAAAGGAAGATCCCGTTTTTTTGCGCTGTTTTAATTCTTTTTCTAATGCCTTTTTCTGTAATAATAATTGGCTTACCCGCTCAGCAACCATATCCGCACCACAATTCAATTGAGATTGAACTGTTTCCAGACTTGCAGATTGATTCTGAACGTATTCCACTGCTTTTGGTCCTGTTACTGCGACGATTCGCCGCACCCCCGCGGCCAGTGAAGATTCTTCTAAAATTTTAAATAATCCAATATCACCAGTTCGATCTACATGAGTGCCGCCACACAATTCTTTGGAGAAGTCGCCAACTGTTACAACACGCACTTCATTACCATATTTTTCACCAAACATGGCTGTTGCACCTTCTTTTTTAGCTTCATCAAAACCTTTAACTGTAATATCCAACGCATTGTTTATTAACACTTCACGGTTTATGATTGATTCAATTCCCCGAATTTCATCTAATGTCAATTTTTCGAAATGGGTTAAATCAAATCTGAGATAATCGGCATGGACAAGTGAACCAGCCTGGTGGACGTGGTCGCCTAAAACAATCTTCAATGCCTTATGCATTAGATGTGTGGCAGTATGATTTTTGCGAATATTCTGTCGGCGATCTTCATCTACTTCACATTGGACTTTCCCATTTGATTTTTCACCAATAGATCCATTGCAATAGTGGATAAATGTATTACCATCTTTTTTCACATCCAGCACAGAAAGATTTACGCCATCGCCCTTTATTGATCCCGTATCTCCAATCTGCCCACCGGATTCAGCATAAAATGGCGTTTCATCCAAAACAACTAATGTTTGATCTCCATGTAATGCATATTTGTGGATTTGGGATTCCGTGCGAAGGGTTTCATATCCTTTAAAATAAGAGCTCTCACCTTCTGAAATAACTGTCCATTCTAAAACTTTTGTTTCCGCTGTGAATTTTCCCGCTGCCTTAGCCCGCTGCTTTTGTTCACTCATAGCATCAATAAACCCTTTTTCATCTACATTCAATCCTTTTTCTTTTGCCATCAGTTGGGTCAAGTCCAATGGAAAACCGTAAGTATCATATAGACGAAAGGCCTCTTTCCCTGAAATTATTTTTCCGGAAATATTTTTGAGAACTTTATCAAAATGGTTTAACCCGCGATCAAGCGTATCATTGAAGGAAGATTCTTCTGCTTTAATAACTTTTTCTATATGAGATCGCTTTTCCACCACTTCAGGAAAGATATCTCCCATTACGTTCCCCAAACTCTCCACCAAATTATAGATGAATGGCTCCCGTTGATCCAGGATGCGGCCAAAACGTGCTGCACGACGCAAAATTCTGCGCAAGACATACCCTCGCCCTTCATTCCCGGGCATGCCGCCGTCAGCGATAGAAAAACTGAGCATACGAATATGGTCTGCAATTACTTGGAAAGGGACGGGATTTTCGCTATAAGATTTTCCCGTCAATGCTTCTGTTTGTTGAATGATGGGTACAAAAAGATCTGTGGCATAATTACTATTTTTATTTTGTAAGATAGATACAATCCGCTCAAACCCAGCGCCAGTGTCTACATGCTTTGCAGGAAGATCTTCCAATGTTCCATCTGAGAGGCGGTTATTCTGGATAAAAACAAGATTCCACAATTCCCAGTATTGGTCTGAAACATTAACACCGTCAGCACTTTGCTTACTTGGATCATCCCCAATATAATAATGAATTTCTGAACAAGGGCCGCATGGTCCTGTTTCACCCATTTCCCAAAAATTATCTTTTTTACCGCATTTCAAAACACGGGCCGGATCAATATCCGTTACTTTTGGCCAAAGGTCAAAAGCTTCACCATCCTCATGATAAACGGTTACCCACAGGCGGTTTTTATCCAGCCCCCAAACTTCAGTGAATAATTCCCATGCCCACTCGATAGCTTCCGCTTTATAATAATCGCCAAAGGACCAATTTCCCAACATTTCGAAAAATGTATGATGAAACGTATCCACACCCACTTCTTCAAGATCATTGTGTTTACCACTGACGCGAATGCATTTTTGGCTGTTAACTGCACGGAGATGATCGGCATCCTGCTCACCAAGAAAGATAGGTTTAAACTGGTTCATTCCTGCATTGGTAAAAAGTAAAGTCGGATCATCAATGGGCACCACCGGAGAACTGCGCACAAAGCGGTGATCTTTATTTTTAAAAAATTCTATAAATGCGTTTCTTATGTCGTGACTGTTCATATGGTTCAAAATGAAAAAGAAGTTTCTATGGTTGTAATATCTATTGTTTCGTTATCTCCACCAATCTGTCCGTCGCCATTCATATCTCGGAAAGATCGTCGAAAAGTGTAATTCAACACCAATCCTTGACCCATGGAAATACCCAGCTGATAGCCGAGAATTGTACTTTCTGTATAATCGAATTTAAATGGATTGGGCACATTTCTCTGCTGATAAAATGCCCGGGCGTGTTGAACTTTGCTAATTGCTTTTTTCAACCGCAGGGATGCGCCAAAGGTCTGGTTTTTATCATCAATAAAATCTTTGTCAGCAGATGACCAAACCTGCCCCATCATATCGTGATAAGAAGTGCTGGCCTCAAGCATGGAACCCATATTGAGTACCATCCTGACGAAGTACCCTTTTTGCTTTCCATAACGACCGAGACGTGATTCTTTGGTCTTTAATATGATCTGGTTATTGCTACCTTGCGAAAAATTGACCCGCTCAATTTCATAGAGACGATTCCAATAATTGAATTCAAACCGACCTTCCGGTATCATACGATATTCAAAAATAAACCGTGCCGGGCCAAATCGAGAAGAAATTCCAATAGGAACCAATCCCATTCCTAGACTCAATGACTCACCCGATTGAGGATGAACGGTTTTACCAATCATCTGAGCCATTTGAGCGTATAAAGAAATGGAAAATTTATCTTGCGCTACAAGAGGATAACCTATATCGACTGCAATGGCCATTATGTCGTCTGAATCTTTACCTAAGTTTATGGGATCTCCCTTGCGAAAAACATCGCTATCCAAAATAACCGTGTTGCCAGTATACCCAGGTATTCGACTGTCTAAAGTATCAGTTATACCATCCCCATCAATATCCCATTCTCCTGGATCGTTATCCGCAATTCCGTCCCCATCTGTATCCACCCACCACGTATCATCATTGGGGAAATCATCTACAATATTCGGACGGCCATCTCCATCGCTATCTTTCAATCCTAAATATTGATTTCGATCGGTCACAATTGAAATCCCAATGGGTAAACCCATTATTTTTCGCATTACAACCCTCCCTCCAAACAAACCTATATTTTCCTTGAAGTCATTACCAAAACCTTCAATATTCATTGATTTAGAGTTGTATTCAAAATTAAGACCTATTTTTCTATCTTGGGGATACAGCATTGTATTTGAATAGCCACTGACTAAAATCCCATAACCCAAATCTACCCGATCTAAAGCGCCGACTTTTCCATAAATGGGATCACCGGGAAAGCTGTACCGTATATAATAAATTTTATCAATCAGCGTATTCTTGATAGCATTTCCGGAAGAAAAGTCCCATTCATCAGAATGAATATTTCCTTCTGCATCAAAATAGATTACGAGATCAAGAGCAACACCCCACTTACCAAAAGGTATGACAGGGCGCATGGCGATTTGATTCCATATCTTTCCGTCGATAGTGACGGATCCTACGGCACCTTGATTTTTAATCTGGGCACTAATTGGGCTCCACAAAATGGATGCAAAGATAGAAATGAGAAATATGTTCCGAGGTCTTCTCATAGGAGAAGTGAAATTACCCTTGCCCTCCGATGGGGTTCAATCTCTAAATCTCCATTTCCCGCATCATACTTTCCCCCTAAATTCCAGCTTCACATGACAAATAAAACCAACCCAACCACGGCGGATGTTCTTTCTTTCTCAAACTCGGAGATAAAAAAGTATATTTATTCCCTTCAAGATGAACTCCAAAAAAAACTTAATTCCGGATTAACCATGGATGATATCCTCGATAAAGAGGATCCTTTCGAAGCATTGGAACCACTCCTTCCTCAAGAAGCTTACCCTATTTTAGTCCTGGCTATGATTAATAATATACGTTCGGAGACTGTAATAAATGCTGTTTTAGAAGGCCTAAATAGAGGTATTAAGCAATATAGGAACAGAAATAGTGAATGCTCGTAACAAAACAATGCGCTTTTTACTCCTCCTCTCAATCACAATAATCTATGGACAACCTAATTGGATACAGGATATATCTATTTCTAGTAAAAAGAATGGTGTTTTTATAAAAGTTCGCTCTAATGATTCTCTTGACCCAACCCAGGTTGCGGGCTGGTTTAACGAATCTACATCATGGTATTATATGACACTTCATAAAGCAGATGGAGATACAGCACAACTGGAGAAAACTACCTTATCTTATCCCGTCAATCAGATAGAATGCGTTCGTGCCGGTGAATCACTCCAATTGGGATTTCGCATGGCCATCCCTGTGGAACAATTTGAATTCTATCACGCCAACGACCCACCTCAATTGCTGGCTTCACTGCGCTTTCCACTCTCGGATGTATTAGCATCAATGGAAGAAGAGAAACCAAAGAAATTACCTTTTCAATCAGAAAAAGCTGTTGAACGGGCATTGTGGATAAAAGCAGTATATTTCATCGGCGCAGGATTGACCGGTGCAGGATTTCTTGCCGGTGATACCCAAAAAGGATGGGAAGTTCCCGTTGGGATTGGCTTAATTACTGTCGCCTATGTCTATGAAAACTTTTTATCAGGAAAAAAGAAATGACAGAAAATCTATCATATTTCGCCATCTTTTATGTGGGTGGCCTCATTTTAATGGCCCTTTTCATTCGATTCTACCTTTATAAAAAAAGACAAAACGAGAATCGGGAAAATTGAAAAAAACAATCACAATATTATTTCTTGGTTCATTGTTAATAGCTCAAGTCCCGCAACGATCAGTGGAGGCTGTTATCTCTGCTTTCTCGGACGATCTTACTTCGGATTGGCACTTGACTCCCCATTTGTTAGAAATCGCTAAAAACGGCCATCATTTGGACAAAGACTCCAAATCAAGACTTGAAACAATCGGCTTTAACTTCAATACAACCGTTGTATCCCGTGGTGGTGCGGAACGATCTGAAGCAAGCGGACTGGACCGATTTTATGATAGTGGCGATTTTCGTATCCACTACACAACCACCAATTTGCAACATAAAGTATCCGATGTTGATTCTGACGGGAATAATGTGCCGGATTACATTGACACAGTAGCCAAAATTTTTAATTATGTCTCAAATGAGATTCATGATAAACAAGGATATTTGAATCCACCCGGAGATGGATTTTATTCTATCGGTAGTGATAACGGCGGCTCAAATCATTATGACGTATATGTGAGAAATCTTTCATCAAGATACTATGGCTATACGCAACCAGAATTATATGCCCAGGGGAAAGGCGATAACGAACGATCAAAAACCGTTGTAGAAAAAAATGCTTTTACGAGTTATATGGCCATTCGAAATAATTATAATAATTTTCCCATGAGCGAGGAAAAGGCCTTAAAGGTTACGGCTGCCCATGAATATTTCCATGCTATCCAATTTGGTTATGATGGTTGGGAAATGCCCTGGCTTTTGGAAGCATCGGCTGTGTGGATGGAAGAGAAAGTCTATGACTATATTAACGATTGCTACCAATATATGAAAAATTGGTTCGCGCAACCCCATCGCGCCCTCGATGAAAGCGGGTTTCACTGGTATGGATCCTTTATCTTTTTTGAATATTTAGAACAACACATGGGCGACACCGAAGCCATTCGAGCTATCTTCGATGAATCGGTTCAATCCAATAGTCGTGAGCGAGATGGTAGTCATGATGCTGTTCATGCATCCATGAAAAAGCGAGGTTTCTCATTTCAGCGGGCTTTGAATGGTATGTCTGTAGCTAATAAAATTATGTCTTCACTCCCTGGCGCTGGAGACTATTCCTACGAAGAAGCGGGATTCTATCCCGTTGATGGACCATCGATTTATAAAACAGTCAATTTTCAAACGGGGACACGTGATACAGTTTTCTCCACCAACCTAGATCGATTTGCCAGCCAATATACCCAGATTGTTACGCAAAAACCGGTCCAAGTGGATTTAATAAATACCAGTGGATCTCTATCAGATCTCCAACTCAATGCTATTCTTAAAAAGAATGATAATTCATATTTGGTGATTTCCAGTCCTTCTATCAACATTGATCCATTAGAACTGAAATCCATTCATTTGTCCGTGGTAAGTCAAGATACAACTATGGGGAATTGGGATTATAAATTAACAATTCGTGACGGTAAACCTGGGACTGATGCCAATGTACCTATGGAATTCACTATCGGAAATCCATATCCGAACCCATTTAACGGCAATATACAGTTTTCTGTTTATATGCTGAAGGAATCGTCCGTTTCAATTGATATTATTGATCTGAGCGGAAAACGGGTAAAGCGACTTTTTAATGGTAATATATCAACCGGGAATCACAATTTTAAATGGCACGGAAAAGATAGTTCAGGGAATCAAGTCTCGTCGGGAGTTTATTATATCAAAGTATCGGGAAAATCGACTGAAGACTGGCGCCCGATTACTTTTGTGAAATAGAACAATATTGTCATTCCGGGATCTGAAAGATACTCGGAATCCAGTTTAGAGCATCTAACAATTTTTGGTTTTGGATTCCGGATAATGGCAAAGCCATTTGTTTATCTCCCCCTTTTTCATTTCCCCCTCGTACGAGGGGGAACTACGGGGGGTGACAAATAATGGTTTTAATTTAAGTAAAAGTGTCTATTCGTCTAATTTTCCAAAAGCATTCAACAAGGATGGATCAGTAATATTAACTCGGTGTCAAGTATTATTGATTTGATGAATCAAATCTTCAATTACACCATCAATATTTTCATAAATATCCGTATTCCAATATCGAATTAGTTTTATACCATTTTCTTCGAGACGATTTTGTTTTTCCTGATCTTTCTTTTGTTGCTTTTCTGATAAGTGGCTTTCACCATCCAACTCTATTGCCAGTCGTTTTTCAGCACAATAAAAATCAACCACATGAGTATCAACACTATACTGTCTTCGGAATTTTAGATCCAAGACTTGTCTGCCCTTTAAGTATGACCAAAAAATAATTTCCGCTTTGGGCATTCCTTTTCTCAATGCTTGCCGGGTTTTTGTCATTTTTGTATTATTGTAAATTTTGGACATTTTTTCTCCCCCTTTTCCTGCCAGCCCTTCTCCGCCTTTTGGCGGATCGGGAGCAGGCTGGTAATTTCCCCCTCGTATGAGGGGGAACCACGGGGGGTCATGAATAATGGTCTTTAAATAAAAATCAAATCTTTTTCGAAATCGTCAAAGAAAAGTGCCGTTCTTCTCCCATGTTTCTTTCCAGTTCAGTGTAGTAATACTGGAACATATTCTCAACCCGAAATAGGAAATCCCACCCGCGATAATCGTATCCAAAACCGGCATTCCAAATATGGATCGGCACGCGCTTATCCTGCCCCGAGATTGCATTCTCCTGGAATAATTTAACTCTTTCAATTCGAGACATATATCGATTCTCAAGTGTCATTGTAACACCCATTAATCGTGTACCAATTGTCGTCACAAGTGTATGGCGAAAACGGTAGGCCAAAGTATCAATCGCACTGCCGTCCTTATCAATTTCTACAGGGTTTAAATGAGTATAAGCTGTTGAAAATAACAAAGATTTATTTAACATGGCACCTGATAATCCAACTTCCAAACCGGATATCCGCGCATCCGTTAAATTTTCAAAATGAATGATCCCCTTTTCATTAGGATTCGCAACAATCAATTGGTCAAAAGTGGAACTGAATGCGGCTAAATCAAATTTAATATTGGATGCCAAACTGTTACCTGGAATTTGAACCGTTAACCCCACTTCTCCTCCTTGACTACTTTCCGCTTTTAAATTGGGGTTTGGTTCAACTTGAAAAATGTTTAACTGTGTTTGGGTATACATTTCTGCAACACTGGGAACGCGAAAACCACGACTAACCGAACCACGGAATGACAACCATTCTAACGCTCGCCAATTAAGGGCAACTTGGGGCGCTATAGATTCGTCCAATTTTTCACTATCCACCGAATACGTTTCCATACGAGCGCCCGTATTCAAGGTAATCTTTTTACCAATTCGTTGCTGCGCCTGGATATATGCCGACATAGATAAACTGCTATGATCGCCATATACACTCGCATCAATTCCTGATTTTTGCGCTACCACTCCTGCGGTAATTTGAGTCGATTGACTCAAAGTCGTGGCAACCTGAGCTTCACCATATATTTTTTGTTCATCCACAAAATTATTATTTGAAGCACTATGGTTCTGCCACCAAACATTATAAATAGATCCTTTAAGTTTTATCACCGTATTTTTAGACAAGATCATATTAAAAAAGCCATTCAAATTCAACTTTGTCCCAACTGTATGGTCCTCTTCTTCTCCCTTAGGCGCTTCAAAAGGATTGGCCGCATTTTTCCATTGGGACGCCAGGGATGTTTTATCCGAATAGTAATTGGCAAAAATGGATGCATTGTAACGCTCACCAAAATTGAATTTTATTTTCCCGGTTATATTATTAGCATCTAACCAACCTTGCCGTTTATATCCATCCGATTTTGCTTTATGAAACCGCACCCATGCACTATGTTTCCCAATAGGACGACTGTGGGTTAAATCTATATAATTGAATAATCCAGGTTGGGATCTCCATTGCCACTGTTTATACTTCGGTTCACTGTACATACCCGATTTTAGGCGAAATCTTGTTTCAGCTTTTGGTGGTGCATTTTTTGTCAAGATATTAACGACGCCACCTAATGCACTTGATCCGTATAACGCCGATCCACCTGAGCGAATAATTTCTACATGATCTATTTCACTAATAGGAACCATCGTCCACGTAATATTTCCGGCGCCGCTCCCCATTACAGGAACACCGTCAATTAACAATAATGATCTGTCACCCGTACCAACGGTAAAGCCAGATGTACCGCGAATATTTAATTGTCCCCGAACAGAACTAATTCCCGGTTCAAATTTCATTACTTCTACCAAGTTTACGGCGGCGCGATCATGAATTTTTCGCGGACCAATTACAGACATAGATACGGGCAATTCCATCACATCCTGCACATTGCGGCTGGCGGTCACCACAACTTGGGGCGCTGACAAAACATCTCGTTTAAGTTGAATTTCTATCTGGACTTTTTTATCAACGACGACTATATTTTTTTCGGTATGTTTTTCAAAACCGATCATACTGACAACAAGAGTGTATTCTCCCGACGGTAATGATTCAATTTCGAATTCACCATCATCATTAGTGGTTGTACCCGTAAAAGTGCCCGCAACCAAAATGTTTACACCCAACAATGCATCTCCGGAATCGGCGCGGGTTATTTTTCCTGAAATAGATCCCTGGGCAAATAAATTCCCAATAAAGACTAAAATAGTTATAATGATTATTTTTTTCATCATTTAAACGTAATAGTATGGTCGATTTCTATAACCTGTTGATTACCTAAATCAATAATTTTGAGGAGTGGTGGTGACTTTTCCAATTGAACGATTGGGAGATTTCCACTGGCGGTGATTGAGTCAAAATTGGCGAAGAACAAAACTGGGTCCATAGTTAAGCCAACACCGGCGACAAAATAGAATCCCGGTTCAAGCTGAAAGAAATAATCAGATTTTTTGGATGGCGAAAGCATGGGTGTACTATAGGTAACAATACCCGCCGCGAGGTTTCCAGGATCTAAACTATTCAAAACGATCAAGGCTGTGGCTTTAATTGAATCGGGCCATTCCCCTTCAACGAATAATTTCCCTTCAATACCGGATACCGGTTCTAAACTTTCGGGCGTTTCACAACTCCAGATGAATACGAGGACAGAAATAATGGTAATTAATTTGCAGATTAATTTCATTTGAATAGTTCCGGGTAGCCCAATATTACAACCATATCACCTTTAGAAATATACATCCGGTCCCAGATAGGCGCATGCTCTGTAGGCGGTTTTGGTGTATCTATCAGCGCTTCGCCATCCATCGCAGAATGTTGCACTGAATAAACATCTACTTCAGGAATAAGCCAGCGCGCAATATCTACTGCAGCAGGATTAATAAAATTGGCCATTGGGGAAACTAAGAGTCCTCGCATTTCACACATTTGGGTAAAATATTTATACACCACAGGGTTTTGAGTGCGGACTAAAAATATATCAGCAGGAAGAATAGTTACCTTTAATTCATTAAGCAAAGGATATATACCTAACTTTTGGATATCCTTATTAAAGATGGTTACGCGAAAATAATTAACTATCTTCTTCTCAACCTCGTAGCCTTCATTGATAGAAAAACCGATAATATTTTTATTCTCATCAAGTATATGAATCCATAGATCCGCATCCCGATTGCGGTGGACAAAGGCATCCAAGCCAATGTCATTCCCTAAACCATTTTTGGATACAGCATGATGCTGACGAATAATATCCATAACTTCAGGAGATTTACGCACTGCAATATCCGGCCAACGCTTTTTGGGTTGAATGATTTCAATGTCAAATCCCGGGTTCATGGAATGAAGATGATCCAAAAGTGCTTTGGCTTGAGGAAGTGATTTATAGTCCGTCGTGGTCATTGGTTTGAGTACTTACCAGTTGAGAAGTTAATTATAAATTAATAATTATAAATTAATAATTATTAATCACCCCAACCACAATTGCCGATCTAAACTCCGGTATTGAATTGCTTCGCTCAGGTGGGTGGTATCTATATCTTTCGCATGATCCAAATCGGCAATCGTTCTTGATACCTTCAATATTCGATCATATGCACGGGCGGATAGACCCAGTTTATCCATAGCTGCTTTTAATAATTCGCCCGCCTCTTTTGATAATTGACAATATTTTTTCAGATCATTCGATTCCATCTGTGAATTGGCATATATTGGCGCACCCTTATAGCGATTCAACTGTACTTCCTTCGCCCCTTGCACCCGCTTTTTCACAGCTTTGGATGGCTCCCCAGGATCGCGATCGGCCAACTCCGTAAATGGCACCGCCGGCACTTCTACGTGAATATCAATTCTATCTAGCAACGGTCCTGAAATTCGGCTCATGTATTTTTGAATCATCTGCGATGTGCAACTGCATTCATTGTGAGCATCCGTGGCATAGCCGCAGGGACATGGATTCATGGCCGCCACTAGCATAAATCGCGAAGGATAACTCAAACTCACTGCGGCGCGGGCAATAGTGACCATGCCATCCTCCAATGGCTGACGCATAACCTCCAATACATTCTTTTTAAATTCCGGTAATTCGTCCAAGAATAGAACACCATTGTGAGACAAACTCACTTCTCCCGGCCGTGGAATGGCGCCACCGCCAATAAGCCCAGCATCAGAAATGGTGTGGTGTGGAGACCGAAACGGCCTTGTTGCAATGATTCCCTCTCCTTGAGACATAACGCCTGCCACAGAATGAATTTTAGTCGTTTGCAATGCCTCCTCTAAAGTGAGGTCTGGAAGAATGGTAGGAATCCGTTTTGATAACATGGTTTTACCACTCCCCGGTGGACCGATCATAATGAGATTATGACCACCGGCGGCGGCTACTTCTAGCGCACGCTTCACATGCTCCTGTCCTTTTACATCAGTAAAGTCCAATTGATAATGGAGATTGGAGCGAAATAATTCTTGGCGATCCACAACAATCGGTTCTTTTTCAATTTCGTCATTAAGGATTTGCACCACTTCCATGAGCGATTTTGCGCCCACAACTTTCACTTCATCCACAATGCCTGCTTCACGGGAATTTTCTTCTGGAAGGATAACACCTTTAATGCCCTTATCTCGAGCGCAAATGGCAATGGGCAATGCGCCTTTAACCGGGCGGAGTGTTCCGTCCAATGCTAGTTCGCCCAACATCATGAGTTTATCTAAATATTCTTTTTGGACATAACCCATGGCAGCGAGGATTCCGATGGCGATGGGCAAATCGAATGCGGAGCCTTCTTTGCGAATATCCGCCGGGGCCAGGTTTATTGTCACATGTTTTCGAGGGAATTTAAATCCTGAGTTTTTAATGGCGGCGGTGACCCGTTCTTTACTTTCTTTCACCGCCCCTTCTGGCAATCCCACCGTAATAAAGCGCGGTAGCTTGGCCCCAGATAGACTGGCCTCTACATCCACCACATAGGCGTCAATTCCAAGAATTGCACTGCTTAGAACTTTAGCGGGCATTAAAACCCATATGCTAAATTATTAATTAAACAGCATTTCATTTTATTATTAATTCCATATTATACATACCAACTATTAATTCATAGCTTGTAGAATTTGGTCACCTATGGTATCTCAGGTCAAGGAATTAAAATAGATGGTAGATACAGGAAAATCCCTGCAAAAAAGGGGATTATTTAGAAGCAGCCTTTTAGGGATGTATATCCTAAATAAGGGATAATAATGTAGAGGATTGAATCGCGAATGAGATAAAAAAGGAAAAAGGCAACGATCACTTGAAAGCCCCTCTTCTTCATGAGGAGTTTATAGCCCCCTTCTCTTTTTATATCTCGCCATTTATTAATGAATTTTGGGCGATAGAAAGACATTAGTTTTTCGGCTTAATCTTCCCGTATTTGAGGTTTTCGTATTTCTCCCAAATAGTCTCTCCCGCTGCTTGTTGAAAGCGAAATGCGAACGATAATGCATCATCAAAGGAATTCCCGGTGAATTCTTCATGAGTAAAATATTCGTCAATCCAGCCGATAAACTCTTGCATTCCCGATTGATTCACTTGATCAAAAATACCATAAATAAGTTCAGCTTTGTTGTCGTAATACCAAGAGGTCACATCCCCATAACCCAAATCTTTGATCATTCCTTGGTGAGTATCATATACTTGTGTGAGATAAGAGAATAAAAATATTTCTTTTTCGTTAGGTTCTAAAGTTTTCCAATAAACAGCAATCGCATTCGGTACAGGATCTTTTTTCTTTTCCTGTGCCGGCAAAAGCATTAAGGTGCAAATCAGTGTTAATACAAATTTCATATTAGTCTTCTTGTTGTGATGTTTCGAATTCTGAAATCATCTCTTCCAACTTATCAATGGCCTCATCTTCCGAAACCTTACCACGATTTTCACCCTGATAATACAAATGTCCAGCCCCTTTACCAAAGGCGATTCCAAGATCTGTGTGAGTCGCTTCTCCTGGCCCATTTACGGCGCATCCCATCAACGCCAATGTCATGGGTGTTTTTACATTTTGGAGCTTTTCTTCCATTTCACCGGCAATTTTGAAGAGGTCAACTTCTAACCGGCCACATGTTGGGCAGGCCACAATAGTAACACCTTTGCTGGCTAATCCCAAGGATTTCAAAATTTCAAATCCAACCCGTACTTCTTCCACTGGATCATCGGTCAAACTCACGCGAATCGTATCCCCAATCCCTTTGGCCAATAATGTACCGATACCCACAGATGATTTGATAGAACCAGATTTTGTCGGTCCCGCTTCTGTCACTCCCAGATGAAGTGGATAATCATATTGTTCAGAAAATAATTCGTAAGAGGCCATCATGAGATTTACATCAGACGCTTTTAGAGAAACAATAATATCTTCAAAATCATGTTCATTACAAATGTCAATATGGCGTTTGGCACTTTCTACCATAGCTTCTGCAGTGGGATAGCCATATTTATCAATCAAATCTTTTTCGAGACTGCCCGCATTTACACCAATCCGGATGGGAAGGTTTGCCCCCTTCACCTTATCCAAAACTTCTTTTACCCGTTTTTTACCACCTATATTTCCTGGATTGATACGAATCTTATCCGCGCCAGCATCCACCGCTTCTAAAGCCATGCGGTAATTAAAATGGATATCCGCCACTAAGGGTACATTCATTCGCTTTTTAATTTCATAAAGCGCATCTGCAGCAGGCTGATCGGGAACTGTAATTCGAATAATATGACATCCCGCTTCTTCCAGTCGTTCCACTTCTTTCAAAGTTGCTGTTACATCATGGGTTTTGGTGGTTGTCATGGACTGTACCGATACGGCATGTTCGCCACCAACAATGAGGTTACCGACTTTAACTTCTCTGGTTTTTCTGCGTTTCATCATAATTTTAAGGGCCGAAAATTACAACGGACTAACCTTGGAATGGTTCATCCAAATATTGTTTTGCTAATATAATTGCATAAGTATAGTTATCAAGTTTGATACATTTTCTATAAGCAATCACAGCTTTCATTCGCTGATGCTTTTTATCGTGAATTTGTCCTTTTAATAGATAGGCGTTGGCCAAGATTGCATCCAATTCCGCATCATATAAATCGATGCATTTATTAAAGAAACCCAACGCTTTGTCGTCTTCACCCTTTAGGAAATAATAATGTCCCCAAACATAATTTAAATATGACGTAAACCATTTTTGATGCCGTTGGGTTAATTTGGGCAATTGTTCATTGAGACGGTTCAATTCTTTTTCAGCTAATTTTAATTGTCCATTTTGCAACAAACTGCCCGTATAATGGACTTGGAAATCAAAATTACCGGAATATTTTTCTGCCAGTATTCGGCTCACTTCCAGTCCACGTTCATTATTTATATCTGAAAATTGGTAAATGAATGAAAGGATACTCATGGCTTCAGTATTGGCCCATGGACTATTTGTCGCAGCCACCTCAATCTTGCGAATCCCCTCTTCTCGAGATGCATCCAATCCAAACATTCCTGCCCCTGCCTTAACAAGGATATTGCTCAAGCCCGCATAGTATTCAACAATACCAATGGGTAAATATGCATCCGTGAGATATGGATCTTTGTCCAATGCTTTCTGGATTACGCGAAATCCTCTGTAAGCTGAAATCAATGTGGGAATCCATTTTTTCTGTCCCAAAAGGATGCGTGCTTTCAACCCACGAGCAGTACCACTATAAAGCATATATTCAGGATGGTCTGGATTGACCGCCAGCAGTGAATCATAAATCATTTCGATTCCATCAAGGTTTTCATCAAGGTTTGCATAAATCTCATTTTGGGGAAGGTGCGCCTCATTGCGCCGCCAATGGGCTGCCGCCCATGTGACATGAACACCGGGATGATTAGGGTAATCTTTTCGAGCTTGAGTCAGAATTTCTATACTTCGGTCAAATTCGTAATTATAAAATGCATCTACCCCCGCACGAACGGCAGCATCCCCAGGGCGTTGAGCAAAGAGGATTGAAAATAGAGAAAGGAATATAATGCGACGTTTCATTGGTCTATAAATTAGGAGAATTTATTATAAATCAGCGATGATTTACTTTCATTGTAAACCGCCCCTATTTCCACTCTTTTTTAAGGAGGGGAGCCTTGGAGTGGAAATCCATGCATGGCAATATTATATTATTTTGCTACCGCTTTGACGAAGTACATATTAGCCTTCATCCGCGCACTAGTGACAGAATTTTCTTGGAGTAAAAACATCATTTCAATGGGATCAAAACAGTCCGGAGGATTCATGAATTTCGCGGCGGCTCCCATCTCATTGTCATCGAAAAAATCGCCAAAGAATTCACAAGCATCCATATTCATGATTAATGTTAAATCTGTTCCATTTACAACATAAGGAAAAGCAAGTGTATCAATTTTCCCCTCAAGATCCATTATCATTACCAATACATTCTCATCAGTGGTATACCATTCACCATGATCTTCACCCTGCCCAAACTCATCGGTAAAATAATGGGTGACATCACCGTTTGCTCGCAAATCCATTTGTATTTGTTCCTCTTTAATACCTTGAACAATCAAAGGGAAATCTACCACAACAGAATCGGATGCATTTACAGTAAAAGTGGCTGCTTGAAAGGTGCCATCAGCAATGTAGTATTTTGAGGAATCCAATAGGCCCGTAGACATGTTTCTGGCATAGGCTGTATCGGAAGAAATGGTTAAACTGAAGTTGAGAGAGTCCAACACATAATCGGAAGTACCTATATACAGACCACCCTCAGTTTTGCTTAACATAACTTGGAGACCAAGTGCCTTTTCTCCGGTCATATCATCCTCATCCACAAATCCGTAGATCATAGGATATGTTGGATTTTCCTCATCCATTTCCCAAATGGATCTATTTGACAA